>WPCK01043404.1_pt1 | contig 47147 bp, 37 predicted proteins | sample 5399851 | NCBI WGS metagenome assembly WPCK01 (sample SAMN12869471, study PRJNA574797) | sludge metagenome | isolation source: wastewater treatment of pH11 | place: China:Beijing | collected 2019-05-20
TTGAGCCCATCGGAATCACCACCTCCAACGTCGGCTCAGTCAGACCCGTACCCGACCAACCCGCAAAGGTGTAGCCCTCGCGAGTCGGAGCAACCAGAGCAATCGGCCCTGAACCGATCTTGTAAGAAGTCGGATTACTACCTGTGGCAGTTCCACCAGCAAGGTCATAAGTGATGCTGTAGGAAGTCTTTTCAACTTTCGCGTTCAAGACCTCACCATTCATCGGCTCCGCTCGGACAACAAGGTACCCGATATCCCCTGGGTAGGCAACTGCATCGACATTCAGAGTGACATTCGCTGACTTGCCAGCCATCAACGTGAAGTAGTTGTCGGAGAAATGGGTCGGAAGAACCTGCTTTCCATCCTTCGTCCACAGCGATAGATGCACCATAAATGCCGGTGCGTCGTCCGTGTTGTTGACTACCTCCACAGTTGCTTCCTGGTCACCGGGTTGACCCGATACGGGATCCTCGACCGCAACTGCCTGCAAGGACACATCAACCGGGGCCAGCGTAGTGAGGGCCTGGTGCTGCAGGTACTGGGTTGGGTTTGTCCACTGGAAGTCATAAGCCACTTCAGCACCGTATGAGTCCAGAACTCTAGTAACGATGAAGCGAACACCCGTAAGAGCTGTATCGGGCATGTTGGTAACGAACTGGAAGCCATCTTGAGGAATGGAAGCGACTGGGATACTTGAACTTCCCGCCAGTTTGCCATCCAGCCCATAGACCTCGGTAACTACCTTCAACCCGGACTGTGCCGAAGTCGTCTGGTTCGACAGATAGATCTTTTGGTCACGTGGGTCCATGAACGCGTTCAGTGGCTGGTTGGCCAACTTGGCTGCGTAGTAGGACGCACTTGTGTCCCCGTACCAGTCGTAGGTCTGCCACACCATCGATGGCCAAGCCGACTGACTCATCCACATCAGCATGCCTTGAGATCCCTTGGCATACATGGCATGGAATAGCGCCTTGTGGTTCTCATAGCCAATCAGCTGGGAGTAGTCGACAAACTGCTTCAAGTTGGAAGCGGTGGCGTAACGCGAAATCATGTAGCTCTGCCACTGGGATGTCGTCGGCGCCGAGTTGGTCCAGTCATGCAAGCCCCAAACCTCATTGATCGGCCACAGAAAATCGGGGCCAAGCATCTTGGTCATAGACTCGATTGTCGGGACGTTCGGCATGCCGCGCTCGGTGTGAAATGAGGTACCCGTGTTGTCGTAGTACCACTTGGGGTCCTTCACTCCGTAGGGTCCGTGACCGGTGAGTCCCTTTGCCGCAGAATTCGGCGTATACATCCTGGTTCCGTCAAGATCACTGGTCGCTTGAACCAGCGCGGAATTCAGGGCGGCTGGCGGATCACCCTCATTGCGCCCGCAGTAGAGCGCGATTGAAGCGTGGGAGCGGTTCGTCTTGATTTTGATCCGAGCCGAGTTCATGAACATGTTGTTGTCGTTCGGGTTCGGACCATCCGACGGGTTTGCCAACCAGAAGTCGTCGAAGATCAAGATACCGTACTTGTCGGCGGACTCGTAGAACGACCTGTCGTTGGTCATACCGACCCAGTTGCGCACCATCGTGAAGTTCTCTTCGGCGGTCAGGCGCATTCTCATGTCGTAGCCGTCAGCATCGATATCCATGTCAGCTTCGGGAAGGCCCCAGTTACCGCCACGCATAACGATCCTCACGCCGTTCACGAAGACCTGCAGGTAATTGCTGCTGGTTATGGTCTTGTACGACATCTGCCGTATGCCAACCTTGAGTTCCTCGACATCGGAAGTCTTGCCTGCAACACTGGCTGCAACCGTCAGCGGGTAGAGCGGTTGGTCTCCGTAGGTGTTGGGCCACCACAGGTCAGGATCATCCAGATGGACGGTGCCTAGTGAAACATCGCGCGTCTCACCGGCTGCCAGTGTGATCTCCTTGCTGAGGACCTCGCCTGCGAACTCACCCTTGACCGTGGCCGTAACAGACTTATCCGACGCATTGGTGACCTCGGTAAGCACCTCAACATCTGCCGTAGGGTCGGCTAGGGCGTTAGTGACCGTGTTCTTTGTCCATGAATTCTGGACGGTCACGTCACCGGAGTAGGTGAGGGTTACGTCATCGTAGATGCCATTGTTGCGACCGCGGATAGTCGGTACCCAATCCCAACCAATCGAAGCATGGATCGTCGGGTTGTCCGCACCAAGTACACCACCGTTTAGTCCAGCGCTCGCCAGGGTCTGTACCGACACCGGGCCAGGTGTGGCGTTCTTGTAAATGAGGACCGCCAGATAGTTGGTCCCACCGTAATTGGCCACCGAGCTGATATCGAATGATCCTGGGGTGTAAGCGCCATCGATACGTCCAATCTGTTGGCCGTTGACGAAGAAGTCGGCCTTCCAGTTGATTCCATCGAAGTTCAACCAGACCTTCTGTCCAGCTTTGTCAGCAGGAATTTGAAACGAGTTCCTGTACCACCAGTTCGAGTTGGTGAAGTACGAATCGGAGATCTGCAACTGGTAGTCGGCGAAGTTCGGATCAACGATCGCGCCCGCCCGCTTATACGAGGTGAGTACTGTTGCAGGAACGGTCGCCGGCAACCAACTGGAGTCATCCACGCCAGCTTGCGACAAGCTTTCACCGGTCCCCTGAACCTGTGAAGCACGCTCAACGCGCCAATTGCCACCAGTGAGTCTCTGCGTTCCATCTGCCTCCGGGGCCGGCTGAGGAGGAAGCGAGTAGACGATTCCACCAGTACCCATTACCTGCATTTCTTGCAGCAGGAACTGAGAACCATCAGCAGTCTTGGCAACAAGCTTCACATAACGCATTCCTTGGCCAGGCGTGGTCAGTTGGACCTTCTCTGTGCCGCCACCACCGGCAGTCGTCGAGTAAAGAGTTGTCCATGGACCAGCTTTATCTGCGGAGCCGAGGATGTCGTACGACTTGGCGTAATTGCTGAGGTTCCAGTACAGGTTTACCGCATCGAAATCAGAAGGAGCTCCCAGATCAATTGTCACCGACTCGCTAGTACCCCCTTTTGACGTCCACCAAGAATCCATGCCAGGAGGAGGTCCCGGCGGAACAATTGCCTTGCCATTGACGTCATACAGAGCCCATTCAGCTAACTGCACCCGAGGATGACCGACGCCCGAAGCGGCGGGCCACCGTATCACCAAGGTTCTCGTCAATTGACAGCCTGTAGTACTTGTATGCTCCCGGGTTTGCAATTGCGAACTGGTGTGGCACCTTGCGCGAATCCTTATCCGCAGTCGACAGTGTCACGTTCTGAGCGTCAAGTACCGTGAAGTTCTCCCCATCGTTGGAGCCCAGAACTTTCCAGTTCTTCGGATCACGATCGTAATAGTCGTGAGCGGTGGTGATGATGTAGGTCGTGGCTGTGGCGGCTCCGGGCAACTCAGCTTGTAGCCAGTTGGGCAGACCCCATGCGAGCCACTTGGTGTCGGAGGACATGTCGAACGCTTGGGCCGGAGTATCTCCAGTGGGCGAATTGTCGTACAAGTCTGAGTACCGACCGGTGGGACTCGGTTCTGGATCCGTTCCCGTTGCAGGAATTATCAGGTTTCCATCGGTATCGAGGAGCCGGAGCTCCGCAAGCTGGTAGTCACGCTTGGCGTCCGTAGGAATGCCCTTCAACACCGACCCGCCGTTGGCAGTCAACGTGAGCCGATAGTAGGTAAAAAGCGTTGTGTTGGATAATGAAATTTCCTCGTACGGAGTCTGACGGGCCGGTGGCGGAAGAATGCCTATCTTCTGATCAAGATCGGTCCACGTGATTGCATTGTTTGAACCTTGCAGCTTCCAACTACTCGGGTCTCGCGGTGGAGTGTCCGACGAAGTGACCAGTTGGTACGAGGCAACTGCCGCCGGGCGAGGCAACCAAATTTGCACGCTGGTGGTGTTATCGCCCCACTCATCCCACGCACGCCACATGGTTGAGGTCTTGCCATCGAACAGATTCTCGACCCCACTGCCTGGGAAGATGAAGCCAGCGGTAGACAAAACCGGCTGATTCAGATCTGATCGAATGATGCTCTGGGTGCCAGCAGCATCGGACAGAAGATCAATCTCAGAAAGCTGCATCGCAAGTGGCCCAGTGGAGCCACCATCAGTTGCGCCGTTGTTGGCGGTGAAAACGATCCTATAGTAGGTATACGAACCCGGCGTTGCGATCGTGTAGAGCACCCGACTCTTGCGAGCCGGAATCGACGCGATGTTGGAACGTGAGTCAATAGTGATCCACGTTTCTCCATCATGGGAACCCTGTAGTTCCCACGCCTTCGGATCGCGCTTGTCATCATCGTTGCCACTGGTCATTGAGTAACTCACAGCTTGGGCCGCCTCTAGAAGCTTGACCTGAACCACCCAGTTGCCTTGGCTGGAGATGTGTGAGAACCACTTGGTGCCCGTGTTGTAGTCGAACAGCTGTTGGACGCCTTCATGGTCGTTCTTCAGAGGTATCGAAGTGAACACTGGGCCACTGACAGTCCCGGGATCGACAACTCCTCCAGCACCCGGTCCACGGTCTTTGAATATGCCGTCAGTGACCATATGGCCTGTGAAGTTGAAGTCTGCAGCACTGGAGTGGACCACGGCTCGACGAAGAGCAAGGTTACGGTATTCACTAGTCGATTGAGTGGCTGCCTGCTGCTCGGTGGCCGATAAGTCATCGGGAGTTGTAACCGGCGTAGTTGGAGCAACCGGTGGCGTCAATGGAACAGGATCGGGTCGCGCCGCTCCTGCGGTCCCGGACATCAGGGTCAAACCTGTGGTCAAAGCCGTGAACAGAGCAAGTGCCTTGTATGAGAACAAACGTGCGGATGGGTCAGGTTTGGCATGCTTAGAGCGCTGACTGAAACTGATACTGGCCATGATGGGTCCTCGGAAATCTCGACAATGAGAGGAATAGGTACCGCCGACGCAAGAGTCCGAGTGAGCATTGCGCCCGCAGGTTACTCCCGATTGGACCAATCTACATGTAAAGCTGCCTGATGGATCACCAGCATTCAATCAGTTCAGACGAAACAAACCATCGCTGCAACACTCGTGGATGCTCAGGATGAGCCGAAACCTGTCCGGACAGCTACCGGCATTCGGTCAGATTGAATACGCTTTGGCCCAAAGAGACCTTTCCACCCACCAAAGTCACACGCTCCACTTGCGATCCGATTCCCTTGATCCACTGCGAGACGACGGGCTTCATGATGCAAGACCCGTTGGACAACACCAGTCGCTGGTCAACAAATCCAGCCGGAGCACCAGCAGAAAGAGCATCGGGGAAGTTGCGCCCGGTTGCGACCCAGATCCCTGTCGCCGAGATAGTGCCGGTCTGGTGCTGAACGAAGTTGTTCACCGCAAGGTTGGTGTCATATCGAGTGGATCCGCTGAGCCGTTCTACCTCGAATTGCGCACCCAGAGCGTTTGCAATATTGGAGTTCACTGCTCCGGCTCCACCGACGATCCGAAGCGAATCGGTACCTTTTTGACGCAGGAGCAACAGCAACTCCGAGTCGAGATTCTTGGCTGATCTGCCGTTGACCAACAGTACCGGCGCGGCGAGAGCGCCTCCTGCCGCGGATGCAGACAGCGCATCGGGGAATCCCGTGCCTGTGGCGACAAAGGCCAGATCTACGTCGCGCTCGGAGAAGAACTCTTTGAAGACTGACGCAGACGTCGCGTAGCGGTCCGACCCCGAAATGCGTTTTGGAGTGACTCCGGTTGCTGACTGCAACTGCGCCAAGACGTTTTCAGACACTGCGTTCTTGCCACCAATCACGTATATGTCAGAGGGGACTCGCTCTCCAAGGAGTGTCAGCATCTCAGGTCTCACCGAGCCGCGAGGAGTTAGTACGAGCGCTCCGCCATTCAGCGACACCGCGGGACCAATCGACAGGGCGTCTGGGAAGGCTCCTCCCGTGGCAACGAACACCGGCATGCCGGTATTCAACACATTCTTGTTCAACTCGTAATTAGTCGCATACCGGTTCTCCCCGTATACACGGGTGACCTCGGGTGGCAGCACGGTTGTCGAAACAACGACAGATGCCTGCTTCGAGGACTCCGTATCCGTGACCTCATCCACAACCGTGTAGGTGACAGTCACCGTCTTCCCGGACATTGCCCTAGTGACATCTAGAGACGATCGGTCACCGATCACTTGGCCGCCGATAGACCATGTGTAGGACTCGGTAACCTTTCCCGGAGATCCATTGGCATAGGTCCCAGTTGCAGTCAAAGTTTGCCCTGCCGCTGCTTTACCAGAGATAGTCACTGCCGTTGCTTGAGCTTCGCCGTGCGTGTTCGTATACGTGAACGCATCTTTGTATACGTAGGGCGGTTGCTGCACGCCACGCAACCGGTATTCGACAGCCACGTCAACCGTGCCCGCCCACCGGGCAGGCGTCAACGCATTCAGAGTCCCACCCGGACTCACCCCCACAATCTGTCCTGGGATACCGTCAAATGCGACACCGGTGATCACTGGCGTCGCTCGAGGCCCTCCAACCGGGACGCGAACTGGTTCACGGCTCAGATTGGACTCAGGTCCAAGCTCTCCAAATACACCTATACCCCACGCATAAGTTGTACCGTCAATTCCTACCGCGAGCGAGTGTCCGCTCCCAGCGCTCACGTCCACGAACTTCGTGCCAGCCGGGTTGGAGATTGGTGTTGGTACTGTGCAGCTGTAATCGTCATGGAGCCCGGCACAGTTGTCGTTGGTTCCTATGCCCAATTCTCCGCTGATGGACTTGCCCCAGGCATAAATGTCGCCACTGACGCTTCTGGCGAGGGAAAAGCCACCACCCGCACTCACCTGAGCAATCTCAACCTCAGATGGAATCAGTGCCGGGACAGGAAGCAGACTAGAGACGAAGCCGCCATTACCCAACTGACCATCATAGTTGTCTCCAAAAGAGTAGACAGCTCCGTCCTCGGCCAGGGCAATCGCGTGCGAAGAACCCGCCGAAATGCTGGCGAACACAACGCCATCCGGCATCTGGAGTTCTGTGGGAATTGAATACTCATCTTCACCCAGGACATAAAGGTCACCCCAGGCGTAAAGGTGCCCGTCAGCGGTAGTGGCCAGGGAATAGTCCCATCCGGCACTAAGGCTGGTGATGGCTGCGCCTGTAGGCATCCGGACTTCCACTGGAACTGGCTGGTGGGCGGTGTTCCCATTACCCAGCTGACCGTAGGTGTTCCGTCCCCAAGCGTAGACCTTTCCGTTGTCCCCTAGGGCCAACGAATGCTCTAAACCCGCACTGATCTGGGTGAATGCAACGTCGGCTGGGGCCAAGACCTGTTCGGGAATCGACTTGTTTGCTGTCGTACCATTGCCGAGCACTCCGTACTTACCTAGTCCCCACGCGTACGTATTACCGTCAGCACCCTGGGCCAGCCGGAAATCGTAACCCGCGGAAACCTCAGTGAACTCGACTGGTGTTTGCACCTGTGCCGGGTCGCGAACAATGTCGTCAACGCCGCCAAACCCAGGCGAGCCCCAGAAGTATGTTGTGCCGTTCGCGGTAATCGCAAGCGAGCCACTTCCTCCCGCACCGACTGCGGCCACCTGCGCAGCGGGACCGTCAGGAGGAGGTAAGACACGTACCTGCGTTCCCCCGGTGTCAGGCCCCTTGTCGGGCGTAACTGCGGAGTCTGCTACAACGGACATTCCACCTAACGCGACAGCCAACGCGGCGATTACACTGACGCTAACCACTCGCACTCGTCGTGACAACATAGTTCCCCCTTGAACCGACCTTTTCTTGTTTGCTGCCTCTAGATAACCCAGGTGGCACCAGCGGATGCAACCTCTGGCCGGAATCCGAGGACCTCTGCGGCCTCCTGCGCTGGAACTTCCGGGTTAGTCCACGGCTGTACGTGAGTCAAGACCAGCTTCCTCGCCCCCGAATCACGCGCGAGCTCCGCTGCCCGAGTACCCGTCAAGTGGATTCCCCGAACGGTATCCTCGCGCGTAAAGCCGCATTCTGACAGCAGGAAGTCCACATCTCTGGCCATTTCGTACATCGGATCACACAGGTCGGTATCCCCCGTGTAGGCAAAAACAACCTGCCGGTTCGACTCGACATCAGAAGGCCCCTCAATCCTGAAACCGTACGATTCAACCGTGTGCAGGCCCGGGTAAGCGGTGATATTGAACGGTCCAATCTGGAGCGGAGTGCCCGGATTGGTTGCCTGGTACGCGTACCAGGGACCGTCCTGGGCCTCCTTTTCCTCAGCATCGAACCCTCGCACTTCACCGATACGCCGAGGGAGGTGGTCCGGCCCTGCAATCTTGATTGGTTCTGCGCGTCCCTCCGGATGCCATGTGAGGAACACCTGCAGCGAAATCACGTCGGCCATGTGGTCGGGATGACCATGGGATATGAGGACCGCGTCCACCTCCCTGGGATCCAAGTAGCGCCACAATTGCCCGAATGACCCGGGGCCAATATCCAATACGATTGACCACCGTCGATCTAGGCCGGTTTCCTCGTCGACGCCAGTAGCTTGCAACAGGTACGAGGACGCCGAACTCTCCGGTCCCGACATTGAGCCGGAGCAACCAATAATCGTCAACTTCACGATATATCCCTCGTCTTGTCGGCAGTGGCCGTTGAAACGGTGTCTAGTCCTCGAACATCGGGGCCCAGAAATCGGCGCGCCAAATGGTTGAAGCGTTCGCTTGGTTCAGTGGCCAAGATACGGTGTGTTGATTCCGGGGGACCCGTCCTCGGGCTGTGCAACATGTCCATGTCGACAAGGGTCGAATACGTAGCTTTCGCAGCTGCCTCTGATGAGGAGACCAGAGTCACCTGATCGCCCAATACCCGACTGAGAACACCGGTCAGCAACGGGTAGTGCGTGCATCCAAGAATGACTGTATCTACACCGCATTCTTGAAGTGGGGCAACATATTGGTGCGTGATCTGCGTGAGCTCATTGCCGGTGGTGATTCCCTGCTCTACGAAATCCACGAATGCCGGGCACGCCTGCTGCACGACAGTCAGTCCGGGTACGGCAGCTAGGGCAGTCGGATAGGCTTCTGACGCAACCGTAGTCTCAGTTCCGATGATCCCGACCTTGCGGTTTCGGGTCGTCACAGCGGCCTCTTTCGCTGCGGGGGTCACCACCTCGACCACCGGAATTCCCCGTCTGGTCCAATATCGTTCACGAGCATCATTTAGGGCTGCTGCTGTTGCCGTGTTGCAGGCGATTACAAGCATCTTCACGCCCTGCTCGACCAAAAGGTCCAGTCCGGAAAGGGCAAGCTCACGGACCTCCGCGATTGGTCGCGGTCCGTAGGGAGTGTTCGCAGTGTCACCCAGGTAGATGATGTCTTCGCCGGGAAGCTTTTCGATAATTGAGCGCGCGACGGTCAGGCCCCCCAGGCCCGAATCGAATACTCCAATTGGCGCGTCATTCATCCCTTACGACGGTATAACAATCGTGGCGTCACAGGCGCATTGGAAACGTGAGACCCAACACGGCCGCAAAGTATTACCGTTATTCCATGCCTGCTTCACAATCAACAGCGCTACTAACAGACAAGTACGAGTTGACCATGGTCGATGCAACTTTGCGCTCCGGGGTCGCAGACCGCAGATCCGTATTTGAAGTCTTCGGGCGCAAACTACCCGCCTCCCGTCGGTTCGGGGTGGTCGCCGGGACCGGGCGGATCTTGGAGGCGCTCCAGCGTTTCGAGTTCTCCGACGACCAGGTCGCATGGCTCGACGAACAGGGCTTCTTGTCGGCTGATGCGCTGAACTATCTTGCGAACTTTGAGTTCTCCGGCAACATCTACGGTTACGCCGAAGGCGAGTGTTACTTTCCGGGTTCCCCCATCCTCACTGTTGAGGGCACATTTGCGGAGTGCACCCTGCTGGAGACGCTGCTACTGTCAATCCTCAACTATGACTCTGCGGTGGCATCTGCAGCATCCCGCATGACCATTGCCGCTCACGGCCGCCCGTGCATAGACATGGGAGCTCGAAGGGCACACGAACGCGCGGCTGTGTCGGCTGCCCGTGCTGCTTACATCGGTGGCTTCGCCGCCACATCTGACCTTGAAGCTGGCATCCGGTACGGGCTCGAGACGGTCGGCACGTCGGCGCATTCCTTCACTCTGGTTCACGATTCGGAAGAGGACGCTTTTCGCGCGCAGATCCAGAGCCTTGGCACCAACACAACACTTTTGGTTGACACCTACGACATCAAGGAAGGGGTGCGCAGGGCTGTTGAGTCCGCGCGCGAAGCCGGTGGCGAGCTTGGCGCTGTACGCCTGGATTCCGGCGACCTTGTTGCCCTGGCGTTCAAGGTGCGGGAGCAACTGGACTCGATGGATGCGACATCAACGAAGATCACTGTTACCTCTGATCTTGACGAGTACGCTATCGCAGCACTTGGTGCCGCTCCCGTAGACAGCTACGGCGTAGGAACACGGCTAGTCACCGGGTCGGGAGTTCCCACGTCAGCCCTGGTTTACAAGCTTGTGGCACGCGAAGACGCTGCCGGTGAGATGGTTCCCGTATACAAGACTTCCCAATCCAAGGGGACGGTAGGTGGCCGCAAGATTGCTGGACGACTCCACGATGTCGAAGGACGCGCTACCGAGGAAGCACTTGTGATCGCAAGTAACCCTGTTGAAGCCCTGGAAAAACTTGAGGAAGCCGGTGCCCGACCACTCCAAGTTCAGCTGGTAACCGACGGTCAGATCACCGCAGAACTGTGGAGTGCGGAAGACGCCTACAAGGCGCAAGAACGTCACCGTCTATCCCGCAACGAGCTTCCTTACCCTGCCTGGAGGCTGTCAGAAGGTGAACCAGGAATCCCCACCCGCTACTACACTCCTGACGAGCAGATCTCGATCCTCGATTGAGGGGTGGCGCAGGATGGCTTGGCCGGACGTTTACAAGCGGCTGGCTAGACCACCTGGTCAATCGGCTGGTTGGACTGCCCTGTCAGCTGCTGAAAGGGAACCCGCTACCCGGATTCTGCGCTTGCTCGCGCAGCACCTTGCACTTGGGGCACAAGGGGAACTTCGAGGCATCCCTGGTAGGAACCCACACCTTGCCACACAGGGCGACAACAGCCTCGCCGGTAATCATTGACCGGTCGGCCCGATCGCGCCTAACGACGTGAGCAAACCTGTCCTTATCACTATCGCCGTGTTTAGGCTCTACCTTTGGGAGTTCCAGGACATCCGAGGATCCTGCCGGCTGTGTCCGTGACACTGTGGCCTCCTAAATGCGCTAGGTGGTTTAGCTGTGCGAAGCTGCCCACTCCACCTTGTAATGGTCTATCAGCTTCAGTCTCGACGCCGCTCCTTCATCGATCAAGACGGTAACGTCCTCGTGGAATTGAAGAATCGATCCGGGCCACATCGCCGAAACCCCGCCTTCCACAATCTGTGCGATTGCTTCGGCCTTCTGCTCACCCTGCGCAACTAGAACAATCTTCGAAGCGCGGCTAATCGTTCCCAAGCCTTGGGTAAGTGCCAAATGCGGCACCTGGTTGATGTCTCCATCAAAAAATCTAGCATTGTCGATTCGCGTCTGTTCCGTGAGGGACTGGACGTGAGTGTCGGAACTCAAAGAGCCACCGGGCTCGTTGAATCCAATGTGACCATCAGTGCCGATGCCGAGAATCTGCAGTTCGATGCCCCCGGCGTCCCGGATCGAGGATTCGTACTGCTCCGCAGCCAGGTAAGGGTCATCTGCCCTACCTTCCGGACAATTGACAGCATCGGGGGCAAAATCAACTCGTGAGGTGAACACCCGGGTAATGAAGTTTCGGTAGCTTTCGGGATGATCATCGGGCAGACCCACATACTCATCGAGGAGGAATGCCGTCGTCTGCGCGAAGGATACTTCCCCAGCTTTGTAGCGCCTGACGAGTTCGTCGTAAGTTGCAACCGGGGATGACCCTGTAGCCAGCCCAATCACCGCATCAGGCCGTTGGTTCAGCAGGTCACAGTACATGTCGGCCGCAACAACGGCGATATCTTGGTCCGATGAAAGGACAGCAATTTTCACGGTTGTCTCCCGGATTTAGGGGCCTGATTGCCTTGGATCTTGGTTGATGTCGGTGACGTTGGTTGTACTCGGTGATCGTCTAGGAAGTCATTTCTGACTAACAACCAGGTACAACTACACAGCCCAGTCTATTCGCACGAAGAAGTGTTGCTCGCACACGACATTTTGGTTCTGCGGGCGGCCGCGCTTGCTTTGGCCGCGACTCCTTTTACATCTGTGACTGTTGTAGGCAAAATTTGACCGAATTCTGGGATTTTTTGCCTACAACAGTCACACATGTGTGAGAACCAACCCGCCAGCAACCCCAGATCTTGCTTAGGCAAGAGGCCCGAGAAGATCCCGATAAAACAAAGCGGGGCCAAGGCTCACGCCCAGGCCCCGCCTAGATGCTCTAGGAGCAGTCATAAGTCTTGAAGACTACTTGGAGACTGCGTTCTTCAGGGTGGATCCTGCCGACAGCTTGACGCCGTAGCCTGCCGGAATCTGGATTTCTTCGCCGGTGCGCGGATTGCGGCCCGTGCGAGCTGCGCGCTCAACGCGCTCAACTGAAAGCAGACCGGTAACACGAACTGCTTCGCCCTTCGAGAGTGCATCGATAATCACGGACTGGAATGCGCCGAGAGCAGCATCTGCCTGAGTCTTGGTAAGTCCTGCGCGCTCAGCCATTGCGCTCACGAGTTCAGTGCGATTGATCGCCATGCTTTTGACCTCTTCTCATCAAAGTTTGTCAGGGCACCTTCGTGTCCTCCCCAAAACCCTACGTAACTTAGGTACCCCTTGTCAGGTCTGAACCGCGAAATTCCAGTGGAATTACTCGCAGAAGTCCCATTTTGACGACACTTCTTGGAATTTGACGACCCTATCGGTACGCTCAGTAGCTTTGCCCAGGAAACCACGGCTGACTTGGGAGCGCACAGGCTACGTCCTACGCGGGCTGGAAGACACTGACCAGGACAGAGACCGTCACATCGATAGAGTCCTCCATCAAGTTCAGATCCCCGCTTTCTATGTGCCTAGCTGAGGGCGTCATAGCAACCAAGTTACGCAGTTCGGCAGGCTCCAATGCCACCGAGTACTCCACCGGCACCGTCTCGACTTCACGTAGGTGGGGTGCCATTGAGGCACGAAGTCGTTCTTCTTTGGAGGGGTCGACAGAGACCGTTCCTTCAACAAGCTCGCGCAACTCCACAAGGTGCGTTCCCGTCGGCCGGGTCACTATCACCGATCCTCCGGGTCGCAGGATCCTGCGAAACTCCCCCGCATTTCTGGGGGCGAACACGTCCAGGATCACATCCGCTGATCCATCAGCCAGCGGCAGCGCACGAAACACATCGGCGCTTGCTGCTTGGATCCGCTCGTGGGCTCGACTCGTGGCCTTCAGCGCAGCAGCTGAACTGTCCAGTCCAATGCCCCGTGCCCCATCTACGTGGTCGAGGACGCCACTCAGGTAGTACCCGGTGCCGCATCCAACATCGACGACGAGTTCAGCATGAGGAGAATACTTCTGGGTTAGGTCTGCGACGCACTCACGAATCGGCCGATAGGCGCCTGAGTCCAAGAAGCTCTGGCGTGACTGGATCATAGGAGAATCGTCTCCCGATATGGCCGGGCGACCAGTCAGCAACGACAGATAACCCTGGCGTGCAACATTGAACGAATGCCCCACAGCGCATATAACAGAACGGCTTTTGTATCGCAGTTGACCCTCGGTGCCCTGCGCCAAGCACACCGGACACCTAAGCGGTTCGATGAGAGTTCCTGGACCACCCGTTCCGGTGATCCCAGCAGTGACGTCGACAGGATCGGGGATGTAGCTAGTGAGCATCAACCTATTGTGCACCGCTACGGAGTATCGGGAGCGATGAATCGGTATCCCACTCCACGCACCGTCTTGATCAGTTTCTTCTCTGAATCATCTGGGGAGATGCGGCTTCGAAGGCGTTTAACGTGAACATCGAGCGTCCTTTGATCCCCGAAGAAGTCGCTGCCCCAAACACGATCAAGCAGTTGCTCTCGCGTGACCACCCTGCCGGAGTTACGGATCAACTCAAGTAGCAGTTGGAACTCCTTCAAGGGAAGCTCCACACTTTCGCCACTCACGGTCACCAGATGCTTGCCAACGTCGATGGTAACCGACCCGGATGTGATGATGTCGTCTTCCTCGTTCTCAAACGCGGGGCGCAAACTGGACGAGCGACGCAACACCGAGTTGATGCGGGCAAGTAGCTCGCGCGAGGAATATGGTTTAGTCACGTAGTCGTCTGCGCCAACCTCGAGGCCGACGACCTTGTCGATCTCAGACGCCTTTGCAGTCAGCATGATGATTGGGACATCGGAAGTGGCGCGGATTTGACGGCATACCTCGATTCCAGAGACCTCCGGAATCATCAGGTCCAGTAGGACCAGATCGGGTGCCTTGCGACTGAACTCTTTCAGTGCCGAGGCACCGTCAGAAGCAATCCTCACTTTGAAACCCTGGTCCTCGAGCAGAAACGAAAGCGGTCCCGCAATTGACGCTTCGTCTTCAACAAGCAGAATGCGGCGACTCACGTCACATCACTTCCCCTAGTAGCTGTATAGGATTCCTGGAATCCATCTGCTTTGGCCCGTTCTTCCGCTGGAGGACCGGCCAGAGGCAGTTCCAAGGTGAATGTTGAGCCCACCCCCACCTCGGACCACACGCTGAGTTCTCCACCCAGGCTCCTCGCGGTATTCCTCGCAATCGACAGGCCCAGTCCGGTACCGCCGGAAGCCCGCGTACGCGCATCGTCAGCACGCCAAAACCGCTGGAAGATCTTGTCCCTGTTCTGCACCGGGATCCCCGGACCCTGATCCGTAACCTGGACCAGTACGCGACTGTCCTTAGTCACCACCCGAACGCCCACTTGGCCTAAGGCAGGGGAATGCGTGATCGCATTTTCTATCAGGTTACTGATTGCAACACGGATCGCCTTGGGACGTCCTGCAACAAGATGTGGGGCGCCGTAACCAACTGAATCTGAAACGGAATATGACAGCTTGACCTGCGCACCTTCGGCAAGTGCCTCATGCTCAGCAATCACTTTCTTCGCGACCTTCTCGATCTCGACCGGCTTCAGTTCATCCTGGTCTTCAGCTGATTGTGCTTCAGATAGACGAACAATGTCCTTCGTCAGTGCTCCCAGCCGACCAGCTTCCGCCACCAGGGACTCCGCGAACTTGCGCGCCTTCTCGTTGTCATCTACCGAAGCGAGGATGGCCTCTGCCAGCAAGCTGATCGCCGCAACGGGCGTATTCAGTTCGTGACTGGCGTTTGCAATGAAGTCTCTGCGAAGCGCCTCCGTCGCAAACCGATCTTCCTCACTCGCCACCAAAGCAACTACCAACGGACCTGGAAGAGGAAGTATGTGTACATCCTCCGGGTTGGATTCATCTGCGGGCCGGGAGGTGGCCTGTCCATCCACCAAAGCGGCCATGATGGCCCGTTGGAACCATTCTTCTGTACGTACTTTGCGGACGGCCGAGGAATCCTCCTCGTATGCCGGGTTGTGGAAGATCTGGCGCAGTGACGAGCCGAATGCAACTGCGGGAATCGGCATCGAGTGCAGCAGGGCTTCGGCTGTCGGTCCAAGCGTGGGATCCGACATCGCGCGGCGAATCCTCACCGTACGTCGGACCATGTAGCACGACGCCATGATCGCACCACCGATCAGGATGCCGAGAGCTAGAGCAGCGGGCACGGCCCAAGCCGCATTCAGTTGCATGCTCTGATTCTAGAAGCCGATGAGCCTGGCCCAAGTCTTCTTACCAGCGAACGAAAGGGCATTCATCAACTATTCCCGCAGAGTTCACGCATTGTTCACATTGGCTCCGCGTTCCGTTCATCTAGGCCGTGCACACTCGGATTCATCGGACCGCGGATTTCTGGTCGGTGCCCTTACCTCAGTACAACGACCGCCCGTGAACAAGGGCAGAGAGTCAAAACATCGTGCGTAATGTCTTCCAACAGGAACTAAAAGAAGTCCAGGAGACCCTGGTCCAGATCGGCAGATTGGTCGAGAAGTCGATCAGGCGAGCAACTGATGCCTTCAACAACTCTGACGTGGTGCTGGCCGAAGAAGTTATCAGCGACGAATCGCGTATTGATGCCCTGGCATCTGGTCTAGACGAGGACGCAATCTCCATCCTGGTGCGGCAGCAGCCGGTTGCTTCCGACCTTCGACTGATGGTCGCCGCACTTCGCATGAGCGCCTCTTTGGAACGCATGGCTGATTTGGCGGAGCATGTTGCCCTACTGGCTCGCTATCGTTTCCCCGAATCTGTCGTCCCTGAATCGCTTCGTCCTACATTTGCCCGCATGGGCGAGCTTGATTGCGAGATCAGTCGCCGCTTGACCGAGCTGCTCCACACCCAGGACCTGCGCTTGATCAGTGCCATTCGTGACATTGACGAGGAGATCGACGAGCTTCACGCAAGCGTCTTCGGCAAGGTCCTCGCGGATTCGTTCGAGGGCAAGCGAGTCAATGTCATTGATGCGACTCTCGCATCGCGCTATCTCGAGCGATTTGGTGACCACGCGGTCTCCATCGCACGACGAGTCCAGTACTTGGTCGAAGGTGGGGAGCTCTCGCCCAGGCCTCAGCAATAAGCGCTTACAACGCGCAGCTCTAGGAGCTAGAGCGCAAGACACGGAACATGAAAGGAATCCCGTGACTATTTCAAAGACTTCCGGCAGGAAAGCCCTTCTGGCTCTTGCCACCGCTGCACTTCTTCCACTTACGACGGCTGCGTGTGCAGCCAATGAGGGCAAGTCCCAGGCCCCTTCTGACAAGCAGTCCGAAGCGGGCCAGCCCGGTGAATCTGGCTCCGGCATCTCCGGCACATTCAACGGTGCTGGCGCATCCGCCCAGGAAGCTGCTCAGGCCTCCTGGATCGCAGCATTCCAGGAGGCAAACGGCGATGTCACCATCAACTACAACCCAATCGGATCAGGGGATGGACGCAAGCAGTTCATTGAAGGTGCTATCACTTACGCAGGTTCTGACTCGTTCCTGTCGGACGAGGAGATCGCCGGAGAGTTCGCACGCTGCACCCCCGACACGAAGGCACTCGATCTGCCCGTGTACATCTCCCCGATCGCTGTCGCGTTCAATGTCGAAGGTGTTGACGCCCTGAACTTTGACCCGCAGACCCTGGCAAAGGTGTTCAAGGGCGAAATCAAGACCTGGGATGACCCGGCTATCAAGGCAATCAACCCTGATGCAAGCCTTCCCGCCACCGCAATCACCGTTGTTCACCGTTCTGATGACTCCGGGACAACGAAAAACTTCACCGACTACCTGAACAAGACAGCGCCTGAGATCTGGACCGAGAAGGCAGAAGACAAGTTCCCCTTCTCCTTTCCCGGTGCCGAAGGTGCACAGGGAACCACGGGCGTGGTTCAGGCGATCAGCAGCGGTTCCGGCACTATCGGGTATGCCGATGCCTCGAAGATCGGCGATCTCCCGACTGCCGCAATCAAGGTTGGCGACGAGTTTGTCACCTACTCCCCCCAGGGAGCAGCGAAGGTTGTCGACGCATCCCCTCTGGCTGAAGGTCGTCCCGCTAACGATGTTGCCGTGAAACTCGACCGCAACACCACGGAACCGGGCGCCTACCCACTGGTCCTCGTTTCATACCTGATCGTTTGCTCCGAGTACAAGGACGACAAGGATGCTCAGTTCGTGAAGTCCTACGCCAGCTACATCGCCAGCCCCGAGGGGCAGGCTGCCTCCCAGGAGGGAGCAGGCTCGGCACCGATCTCTGACACCACTCGCGCTGCTGTTCAGCGGGCAATCGACTCCATCAAGTAGCACCAGACAACACTCAAGAGGTCTTCATCATGAGCACTCTAGTGACTCAGCGAAGCCAGGTGGATAGTTTCCCCGAGTCCGACGCGCACGAAATATCTGCGTCAGGTTCGGGGACTCCGCCGAGTCGCATCCCTGTACCAGTGAAACCCCCTCAGTTGCCCGCTTCTCCCACGAAGGTGAAGAGGCGGCTCGGTGACCGAGTCTTCTTCACTTTTGCAGTCGGCGCCGGCATTCTGGTGCTTCTGATCCTCTTCGCCGTTGCAGTCTTCCTTTTGGCCGAAGCATGGCCGGCGTTCACCGCCTCCGGTGACGACCTGAGCGTCGCGGTAGGCAAATCCGATACAAGGAGCATCTGGGCGTACGTTGCCCCGTTCGCATTCGGAACCGTCTGGGTTGCCGCACTGGCCCTGCTAATCGCAACCCCCGTTGCAATTGGAATCGCACTGTTCATCTCGCACTATGCCCCACGCAGGTTGGCCGGACTGCTGGGCTACGTGGTTGATCTCTTAGCAGCCGTCCCATCTGTTGTCTACGGCATGTGGGGCATGGGCGTCCTCGCACCCATGGTGCAACCTCTCTACGTCTGGCTTACCGAGCACATGGGCTGGTTTCCCCTATTTCAGGGACCACCTTCGGGCACGGGTAGAACCGTAATGACCGTAGCCCTGGTACTCGCGGTGATGATTTTGCCGATCATGACTGCGGTATGCCGCGAGGTCTTCTTGCAGACTCCTCGCCTACAGGAAGAAGCAGCATTGGCGCTTGGAGCAACGCGCTGGGAAATGATCCGCACCGCCGTGTTCCCGGCCGGAAGAGCCGGAATCATCTCTGCGATGATGCTGGGTCTCGGCCGCGCACTCGGAGAGACGATGGCCGTTGCCATGGTCCTCTCCCCCGCCGCGGTCATCTCCTTCGCCGTGCTGACCACCCAGAACCCGAACACAATCGCCGCGAACATTGCCCTGAACTTCTCTGAGGCATTCGGGCTGGGCGTGAACGTCCTTATCGCAACCGGTCTGGTTCTGTTCGCCATCACGCTGTTAGTCAACATGGCGGCAAGGTGGATCATCTCGCGCAGGGCCGAGTTCTCGGGAGCTAACGAATAATGAACACGAAGACAATCTCCAAGACTTGGATTGCCACTACCGGAGCCATTTCGCTTGTCGCAATTGGTTTGGTCTTCCTGCTCCACGCCACGGCGACTCAAAGCAGCTTCAACTGGGTGGCTGCACTTGTCGTGTCGGTCATCGTCGCAGCCACCGCCATCGTCAGTGCATCAACGATGCTGGAGGGGCGGCGGTACGCGAAGGACCGCCTGGCAACCGTCCTCGTATACAGCGCGTTCGCATTGGCGATGATCCCCTTGGTCTCCGTCGTGATCGCCGTCCTCTCCAAGGGTCTTGCACGCTTTGACGCGATGTTCTTCTCCAACTCCATGAGGAGCGTTGTCGGTGAGGGCGGCGGTGCCATCCACGCGATAGTCGGAACCCTTCAGATCACTGGAATGGCAACGTTGATCTCAGTTCCGATCGGCCTGCTGACCGCCATCTACGTCGTCGAATATGGACGAGGAAACCTGTCCCGAGCCATCGTATTCTTCGTGGACGTGATGACCGGCATTCCGTCAATCGTCGCGGGTCTCTTTGCCTACGCATTGTTTCTGCTCATATTCGGGCCGGGAGCTCAAAATGGCATGGCGGGTGCGGTTGCCCTGTCCGTACTGATGATCCCAGTCGTCATCCGCTCTGCAGAAGAGATGTTGAGACTGGTCCCCAACGAGTTACGCGAAGCTTCTTATGCCCTGGGAGTCCCCCGCTGGCTAACCATCGTGAAAGTGGTGCTTCCAACTTCCATTGCTGGAATCACTACCGGCGTAATGCTGGCGATCGCGCGCGTCATAGGCGAAACGGCTCCGCTCTTGGTCACTGTCGGAATGACACAGTCAATGAATTATTCGCTGACCAACGGCCCGATGATGACGTTGCCGACATTCGTCTACAACTCATTCATGAGCCCCGGGGTTGACGCCCAGGCCTATCTGGACCGGGCATGGACCGGCGCTTTCACGTTGATCCTGATCGTCATGCTTCTCAACCTGGTCGCGCGCCTGGTCGCGCGGTACTTCGCACCGAAAGGAATGCGCTGATGTCTACACGCATCGACATTGAAGACCTCGACATCTACTACGGCAAATTCAAGGCTGTCGAAGGTGTCAGCATGTCCATCGAACCTTCGAGCGTCACCGCGTTCATTGGTCCTTCGGGATGTGGGAAATCGACCTTCCTCCGCACCCTCAACAGGATGCACGAGGTAATCCCGAATGCGAGCGTCAATGGAAAGGTCATGGTGAACGGAGAGGACCTGTACGGTTCATCAGTTGACCCCGTCCAGGTTCGACGCAAGGTCGGCATGGTGTTCCAACGTCCCAACCCCTTCCCCACCATGTCCATCGGGGACAATGTTCTGGCAGGCGCCAAGCTCAACAACAAGCGCCTGTCGAAGTCAGAAGCCGAGGAGCTGACTGAGAAGTCACTTCGCGGGGCCAACTTGTGGAACGAGGTCAAGGATCGTCTGGACCGCCCAGGCTCTTCTCTCTCAGGTGGGCAGCAGCAGCGACTTTGCATTGCGCGCGCTATTGCCGTGAGCCCAGATGTCATCTTGATGGACGAACCCTGTTCTGCCCTGGACCCCATCTCCACCCTCGCCATTGAGGACTTGATTGATGAACTGAAGAAGGGCTATACGATCGCGATCGTCACCCACAACATGCAGCAGGCTTCGCGCATCTCTGACAAGACCGCATTCTTCAACCTCGCGGGTCAGGGAAAACCAGGCAAGCTGATCGAATACGACGACACGACCACGATCTTCTCTTCTCCCACCAACCAGTCGACTGAGGATTACGTCTCCGGTCGATTCGGATGATTCCCCGCGGATCCGACCAATCCGCGGCACGCAGATACGTTCCTTTCATGCGTGCAAAGACCCCGGCAACCGAGTTGCTAGCTGGGGTCGTCTGATTCACGAGACTCAAAGGTCTCAAAGATCGCGGCAAATAGGTCGTTTGAATCCGCTACTTCCTCTTCCGCGAACTCTTCTGATTCACGTAATTCCCGGTCCAGTTCGAGGACCTCGTTATGAATGCGCTCCATGGACGTGTCTAGCGTTGCGGCCATGTCTGCCGACAACTTGAGCGCGTCAGTCAGGTGGCGCGGCACTTCTTTGTCATACTTGTAGTAGATCTTGTGTTCGAGGGACGCCCAGAAATCCATTGCGATGGTGCGAAGCTGCACTTCCACCGGGATGTGCTCAACGCTCTCTGCAAGGAAGACAGGCACCTCAAGAATCATGTGAAGGCTTTGATACCCGTTTGGTTTGGGGTTTTTGATGTAGTCGCTTTCATCAAGCAGCGTCAAGTCAGTTTGAGCCAGCAGTAGTTCCCGCATCCGGTAGATGTCTGAAACAAAGCTGCAGGTCAATCTGATCCCAGCGATGTCGAACATATTCTGCCGCAGGGCTTCGTACTCAAGTGGAATGCCCTTGCGCTGTGCCTTGCGCACCATCGACTGGGGAGACTTCAATCGGGATCCGACGTGTTCGATTGGGTTGTAGTTGTGACAGCGGTGGAACTCACCGCGCAGAATCTTGATCTTTGTGAGGATCTCTTCCATCCCAAACTCGTAGACCATCATCAGTCTGCGCATTTCAGCGATCAATTTTCTTGCTTCGCCCAGCGATGACGGGGTCGAGGATTTTGAAGGGGAAGTCCCCGTTGTCTTTTCCGTCTCACTCACGGAAATGAGCATAGCGACATCACCTGAGAATTTGCTTAAAAACAGGGCGCACCTCAACTGTGCGTAGATCCAGCCATTGTCACAGTCCAAAATGCTGCACAGCGGAAGCCATCTAGGCCAGTAGCGTGCGATCTGACAGTTCTGCACCAGGCATGTTGCTGAACGCGGCAAGAAGGTCTGCAACCGTCATCGCTGCCTTCTCTTCATCTTTCACATCCAGGATGATGCGGCCCTGGTGCATCATGATCAATCGGTTGCCCATGGCAAGAGCCTGCTCCATGTTGTGCGTGACCATCAAAGTTGTCAGGTGGTGTCTTTCCACGAGGTCTACCGTCAGCTTCGTGACCAGTTCGGCACGCTGAGGGTCAAGTGCGGCAGTATGTTCGTCAAGTAGCAGAATTTTTGGATGCGTGAACGTAGCCATCAGAAGTGACAATGACTGCCGCTGGCCGCCTGATAGTAGGCCCACCCAGTCATTCAGCCTATGGTCCAGGCCCTGCTCAAGAGTGGCCAATTCTTCGCGGAAACGAGCGCGCTTCGCTTTCGTGACAGCCCAGCGGAGTGCTCGACGCTTCCCACGAAGCTCCGCGACGGCCAAGTTCTCCTCAATCGTCATGTGGGGAGCAGTTCCAGCACTGGGGTTCTGGAAAACTCGTCCAATATATTTGGCACGCTGGAAATCAGTCAGCTTCGTGACGTTGTTGCCAGCAATCTCCACGGTTCCAGTATCTGGGGGATACGTCCCAGAAACGACATTCAGCAGGGTCGACTTCCCAGCACCATTAGAACCAATAACAGTGACGAAATCTCGTTCGCGCAGGTGGAGCTTGACGTCCACAAGAGCACGTCGTTCGTTGACTGTTCCAGGAAAGAAGGTCTTGTTTATCCCGTTAAGACGCAGCATGTTATTCAGCCTTCTTTGTTCTTCGCCGATTCAGTCTGTGCTTCAGCGAGGGCTTCCGCTCGTCCCTCAGAGCACGTTTCGGCACGAGCTTCCTCATCCGTCAAGCCCATATTGTCGGATCCTGCAGCTAGCCGGTGAGCAAGGTCGGTGGTATTTCGTGGACGGTTGGGCGAACTACCTTCGCGCGGCCTAAAGCGCGAGGGAACACGCTTGAACCATTTGACCTGCGGCAACAGCAGAGCAATGACAACCAATACGGCAGATACCAGCTTCATGTCGTTCGGGTTCAAGCCGACCATAAGTGCAAGCTGAATGACAATCCTGTAAAGGACTGCACCGAACACAACGGCTGTCGCCGCACGGAACACGGTGAGACGCCCGAAGATCGCCTGACCAATAATGACCGATGCCAAACCGGAGACAATCATGCCGATGCCCAGACCGATGTCCGCAAACCCCTGGAACTGGGCGATTAGCGCACCTGAGAACGCAACCATGCCGTTCGAAATGGCCAGACCAAGAATCTTCTGCGCATCCGTGGAGGCGCCAAACGAACGGATCATTTCGGGGTTGTCACCCGTTGCGCGCATTGCCAAACCACGGTCTGTGTGAAGGAACCAGACAACCAGTGCTAGAACGACGAGTGCCACGGGGAGCAGAATCAAGGCGCCCGTCCAGGTGGCAAGGAGCTTCGAATCTCGCAGGGGCGTGAACAAAGTTGTTTCACGCAGTAACGAAATATTTGCTTTGCCCATAATTCGCAGGTTGATCGAGTACAGGCCAATCTGCGTCAAGATACCCGCAAGCAAGCCGTCGATCTTGCCCTTGGTGTTCAGAAGTCCCGTGAGCGTCCCGGCAACCATGCCTGCGAAGAAGGCCGCAATTGTGGCTATCCAGGGGTTCACGCCACTGACAATGGAGATGGCCGCTACTGCCGCCCCCGTAGTAAATGACCCGTCAACGGTAAGGTCGGCAAACTCGAGAATTCTGAAGGTCAGGTAGACGCCCAGGGCCATTACTGCATAGAGCAGGCCTAGTTCTACGGCTGTTATCAATTTGGCTCCTGGGCGTCGACGTGACGATCTCTTGCATACTTGGCGTCGAGGCCGACACCAAGTGCCTTACGGAATCGATTTACTCGAAAACGTTCTCTGGGGCAGCGGAATCGAGCAGTTCCTGCGGGAACACAACGTTCATGCGCTCCGCTGCACCCTTGTTCAGGTACAGCAGCAGGTCCGACTGGGTCTCCACCGGCATAGTTGCCGGATCCCCACCGTTGGTCAGGATCTCAATGGCCATCTCGCCCGTCTGGTAGCCGAGGTTGTAGTACGAAAGGCCGTACGTCGCGACAGCGCCGTTGGCAACCGAATCGCCCTCAGCGGCAAACACAGGGATCGACTTCTCCTCGCCCACCTGCAGCACCGAATCTAGTGCTGAGATGATCGTGTTGTCGGTCGGAACATAGATCACATCTGTGTCCAATACGTTGGCTGCCTGCGGGATGTCCTTGGTCTCAGATGCACCGGACTCAACGACCTCAATATTGAGCTTCTCTGCCTCTTCCTTAACCCACTCGACCTGCACGGCAGAGTTCGGCTCCCCGGGGTTGTAGACTACGCCGATCGACTTGGTGTCGGGGACGATCTGAGTGATCAACTCAAGCTGCTCCTTGACCGGATTCTTGTCAGAGGTACCAGTCATGTTCGCTCCCGGAGCGTCCCAGGACTCAACCAGTCCGGAGCCAACCGGATCCGTGACAGCAGTGAACAGGATTGGAACGTCCGTGATGTCCTGCGCTACTCCCAGTGCCATCGGGGTTGCCACTGCAAGAACTAGGTCGGGTTTGTCGGCTGCGATCTGGGCGACGATCGACGGGATCACCTGCTGGTCATTGTTGGCATTCGACTCAACGTACTCGACATCCAAGCCCGCGTCGGCAATCGCGGCTTTGAAGCCCTCAACCGACTGGTCCAGCGAATCGTGCGTAACGATCTGAGTTATCGCAATCTTGTACTTAGTGCCATCACCGGTGTTTGAAGCCTCGCCCGAAGCCGGTCCGTTGTCATCTGGTGTCTTTGCTCCGGAACCGCACGCGGCCAAGCTCAATACGGCCGCAGTGGCGGCAAACGTCGCAAGGACGCCCTTCTTGTTCACCTGCATTAGGTGTCCTTTCGCTCGTCGTGATCGGCATCTTCGCGCCATAATCATCGGTGACGCGGCCTAGCAGCCTACGTCTCGGTCGATGATAGAACGTCTTTCCAATGTGCCTTGGAGCGTTTCATTCCCCGGATTGTCAAGGTAACAAGTTGATTCCGACAGTGGAACTGCTCCGCTACAGATGCGGGCCAAGATCGCATCCAGGCTAGATCATGGTCCAAAGCGGGTTAGATGCTCGCGATGGACCTGCCGAGCGATGTTCGGCCCCGCCACCCACGGTTGGGTGGCGGGGCCGAGTTCATCTGCAGCCTAGAACGTCTCCGTCCAGACTCACTTACATTCGGTCAGAGCTTCAACGCTGGGTTTCAGGGCATTGGTTCCACCAACCAGGGTTACGGTCTTGATCTTGGAGTCGTGTCCATCGATCCATTCGCTCACTACCGGCTTCGGTATACACGTCCCGTTCGACAGCACCAGTCGCTGATCCGGGTTACCCGCAGGAACACTTGCTGAAAGGGCATCGGGGAAGTTTGCGCCCGTTGCCACCCAAACACCGGTGGGTGCTGGCGCTTTGGCGTTCACCAATTCGTTGACCTTCAAGTTCGTGTCATATCTAGTAGTGCCGAATGCTCGCTGGACGCTAAAGCCCTGCGAGATCAAGTTCACCTCCACGTTGTCATTGACTGCTTTGGAGCCACCAACGATGATGGCGAACTTCGATCCGACACCGTCGATAACCGAGGTGGGCAGCGACGTTCCCAGCACACCATCAACCAACACGACTGGCATTCCCAGTGCGCCACCAGCAGCTGATGCAGACAACGCATCGGGGTACGCACGACCCGTGGCGACAAATATGCCATCTACGTTCGCGTCAGCGAAGAACTCCGCGAATATGGCTTCTGACGTTGCATATCGAGTAGCCCCGAAAATGCGTTCCGGATCCACGCCCGCTGCGGCACCAACCTGGTTCAAGACTGCATCAGAAACCGCATTCTTGCCGCCAACCACATAGACCGCTGAAGGTTTGTTCGACTCAATCAACGCAACCAGATCAGCTGCCATCGTCGACTTGGCCGTCAGGACCAGGGAGCCCTCAAGCTTGGCCACCGCTGGAGAGATCGACAATGCATCAGCGAAGGAAGCTCCTGTTGCTACGAACAGTGGCTTACCTGCCATGGGGCTGCCGTCCTTGGTAATCAGGTTCTCATTGACGACCAGGTTTGTCTGATATCGATTCGAGCCAAACCAACGGCGAACGTTTAGTTCCGGTTTGGGATCAGGATTCTCGTTAGCAGTGAACTCCCACTGCGAATCCGCACCATCGGCGATCTTGTAACCACCCCGAGGAATAGCCTCAACAACAGCTACCTGGCCGGGCCGCAATTGCATCGTTGGTCCGACTACTACGACCAGTCTCCCATCGACACGAACCCGGTAATTTACTCCCTCAGAACGAGGGATGGTCAGCACATTCGCATCGGACAAAGTAGGAGCCTCGGGGCTGACAGCCTTCACGAAGGTGAAGGACCATTCAGTCACGGCATCCTCGGCCAGCGTGTAACCGACACGTGCGGTGGCAGTAACCTTCGCCGTCTGACCGGGAAGTAACGCCACGTTGCCTTCCGCATCAGGCGCGACAACCGCGCCATCGACGTCAACCGTGTAATCCACACCCATGACCACCGGCACGGACAACACGCCGTCAGCAGACAGAGTCGGATCTTCCGTATCAACAACTATGCCGCCAAGGAACATTGATGGGTTCACCGGGGTAAACGAGGCTTCAACCAGCGTGGCCGTCCCACCTTCGACGAAAGCGAACAAACCCGTTGAAGAGGCGTCAGGGAAGAAAATGTCAGTTATCGAGTTGACACCACTTCCTGTCAGGACTTCAACAGATGCACGGTCCACGTAGAGCCGTAGAGAGATCCGCCCGTCTTTGTCCGGCGACATCGGGAAGCTGGACACGGAGGGGAATGCCCCACTGAACCCGACATTTCCAGACCTGGTTCGGTCGACGTAGACACGACCACTGTCAGAGTCGTATCCCACGATGGTGCCCTGGGCGCCCGGCGCGGACTTAGCTGGATCTACATCAAAGCCTTCGGAAGCTCGAATAACCACACCAGCCTTCGAGGACGTACCGGGCTCAAGTGTCAGATCCAGTTGGAACATGTCTCCTTCAACGCCCGGGAACGTGTGCTTCCCCGCAGGAAGCGTCATTGCACCCGAGGTGTAGAACGCATCGTCCACTTCTAGGTAGTTGTCGAACTCCTCGACAACTCGCTGTGATAACGCATAAGTCGGTTCGCCATCACGCTCACCAGTTTCGACCAATGTCACTTCACGCGGCAAAGTCATGGCGGAACGCCATGGGCTGGTTGGAGTATCACCGGCATATTGCCAGTTGTTCATCCAACCCTGCATAATGTGTCGTCCATCAGGAACTCCTGAGTACGAGACAGCCGCGTAGTAGTCGCGCCCCCAGTCCAGCCACAGGTACTTCTCCATGATGTTGGGTGCGGGTTCCTTCGTCTTCAGAATTTCGTCGACCAGGATGTGTCCCCAGCCCCCACCATTGTTGTCAATTATCTTGACCGTGGCGTTCTTCCCAGCAAATTGGCGTACGTCCCATGAAGTCCATTCAAGTGTCTCCGAGTCGTTGCCTGTAGCCGAGCGGACGACTTTGCCATCGACAATCAGGTTTACGGTTGTCTCATCTGACACAGGCTGCGCGGGAACATCGCTCATTACCACGTGGTCAACCCAGATCTGTGGGAAAGAGCCGGTATCAGCATAGTCCCAGACCCGGAACTGCACTTTCTGTCCCTTGAACTCAGATATATTCATGTGCTGCCAGTTGAAGCTGCCGCTGTTGGTTCCTGTCAGTGTCCTGACCACTTGGCCGTTTACCAGCAGTTGCACTTCAAGGGACCCGTCTGCACGGCGGCCGCCAGCGAGCAACATGTTCAGATAGTCGCCCGTCACGTCGAACTCAGGCGAAGTCATCGTTCCGATGTTTTGGTCGCCGTTTGGACCTCCGTGCCACGTGTTGATGATCCAGTCACCGATCTGGTTAGATTCGCGAACATTGCTCGGGTTGCGGGAGCCGGTGAAGTCACCCGTGAGAGTCCATCCATAATCGGTTTCCAAGTCGGACGTGGTCTGACCTTCAGGTGGCTCAAAGCCGTTCCACATCAACTGTCCAGCAGGGGGCTCGTTGTTCATTTGGCCGTCCTCAACGTGAGGGTGGCGCCCGCCTCCCACTAAGAAAGTGAGGTAGTCGGAGTCGATCGCGAACTCTGGAGATTCGAGTGTGCCCTTGGGTCCATCGCCGCCAACAAACGAATTGACCAAACCCTTGCCCAAGAACCCTGTTACAGGGCTTTGACCAGGCAACGCACCGTCAGCGGGCTTCAACCCGAACGGCCCGTTGTCCGGCCCCCCGTTCACTACTGTCCAAGGTGCCCACGAAGTGCCCTCGAAGTCACCTCCCGCAACTGCCAGGTCACCGGTGGGCTGTACTTCTTCGGAAATCGTGGACTCAGAAGTGAACTCAATGCCATCGAAGTCACCGACGAAGTATTGACCACCGGATCCTCCACCAATCGCACCCGGGTTCAGATTAACAACCATCACCCACTTTTCTTCACCGGTGGGCTTACCTGCGTCATCGACGACGTCCACCTTGAACAGGTCAGGGCATTCCCAGATACCGCCAACTGCATTTGCAGGTCCGAAGGTAGAGAGGGGTACCAGAGGGTTCTCTGGGTCAGATCCGTACCAATCGATCAGGTTGTCGGACTTGTAGAGGAGTACCTGGTAGCTAGTGGCTTCAACTGCCACCATTACCCAGTAACTGTTGTCTGGTCCATCGTCGTACCAAAAGACTTTCGGGTCCCGGAACTCGCGCGAATCGCGGTTGAGGACGGGGTTGTTCTCATATTTCTCCCAGGTCATTCCGCCATCAAGGGAGTAGGCCAGTGACTGTGCCTGCAAACCCGGATATTTCGGGTGAAGACCCGTGTACGCACTTGTGTAGAGTGCCACTAGCGGCGGGTGTTTTGCCCCTTCGGGAGCCAGTCCACTGGTGTTGTCCCAGTCGACGACGACGGAACCAGAGAATATGTCTTCAATGCTCTGCCCGGCTTCGTTCAAAGTCTGCGGGATTGCAACAGGGTGCTGAGTCCACCGCATTAGATCGGGACTCGTTGCATGGCCCCACGACATGTTGCCCCAGTCATTCCCATACGGGTTGTGCTGGAAGAACAAGTGGTAGAGACCGTCGTAGTAGACCATGCCGTTGGGGTCGTTCATCCAGTTCTTCTCCGGTGAGAAGTGGACTCCGGGACGATATGGTTCTTCGCCTATTTCAGCTGCATTTGCTATAGCAGTGCCCGCCGCGAGCGTTGCACCCAAAGCAATCGAAGATGTCGCGGCAACGACCCTCTTCCAATGCTGCGGGTGTCTTCTGTGGGTCGACATCCAGATTTCCTCTCCATACTTTCGAGATTGGGCAGTTCCGTTGCTCGGTCGCCATCGACGAGCAACAGAACTGCCCTCACCCTACCGAAGATTTAGTGGCGCGCGCTACACTCGCTTGCTCCTGTTGACAGAAGTTGGACATTCAACGAACACCGTTGCGAAACGGTAGGCTGGATGCTTAGGAATTTGGGTCGGTGCATCCATGTCTCAATGGGGTAGAACAGAGTTGATGACTTACAACAACACGAAGGCCCAGTGCTTCTCAAACCTCCTCCATTCCCGACACACGGTGCGCAGTTTCCTTCCGGAACCGCTGGAAGCGGAGACACTGAAGCAGATCTTGGACGATGCGCGGCATTGCGCCAGTTGGAGCAATACCAGGCCATACCGCATAGCAGTTGCAACCGGAGAAGTGCTTGAGCGCCTTCGCCTGAAGTACGTTGAGGCATTCGACGCATCCTTGCCACTACAACACCGGGAACCAATGACACTGGCCAAAGCTGCAGTTGGCATAGGGCTTCCAAACGGAGATTTCAAAACGTGGAAGAAGTACCCGAAAGATCTGCGCGAGGCCAGCGTGAAGGTGGGAAAGGCGCTCTACACCCACATGGGAATTGCCCGCGGTGATCGCGAAGCACGCGATGAGGCCGGACGGCGCAACTGCGAGTTCTTCGGCGCCCCGGCGATCGCACTGGTCTTCGTACACGAGGGGCTGCTTCCGTTTTCTGCAATGGACGCCGGGATCATGTTGCAGACACTAATGCTGTCCGCTCGGGCTCACGATGTAGATACGTGTCCACTCGGAGTGCTGGCAACGTGGCGCCACCCGGCCAACTCTGAATTTGAGATCCCCGAACAGTACAGGTTGATCACCGGCATTGCCATGGGCTATGCATCCGATGACACAGTCAACGACTTTCGCGCGGAACACCCGGAAGTCCAACAACTCCGCGAGTTGAGCCCCTAAGCATTTTTCGGCAATGGGCCGCCGAACCAGTCCACGATGACTGTATGCGCAATGGACGCTTTCCGCGGAGCAACGATTCTGCCCGATTCCAGTACATCGCGGTATTCGTCGCGGGAGAAGAATCGAGCCCGGTCAATCTCTACTCCGTCTGGTTTTGGAACGACTGCCGCCTTGTACGAACCCGCTACTCGAGCTGCGAAGGCGAGCATCAGCGAACGAGGACCCGGCCACGGCTGAGCACCCAAGAACTCAATCGAGTCCACTTCCAACCCCACTTCCTCGTACAATTCCCGCACGACAGCCCGCATTGGGGTCTCTCCCGCCTCGACGTAGCCCGCGGGCAGCGACATCATTGGCCGGTCACCCCAGGCAGTGTTGTGCGCGAGTAGCAACCTGTCGCACGGGTCAGTTACTTTCACGATGACAGCTGGGTCCATACGCGGGTACTCAACATGGCCACACCCCATGCAGGTAGAAGCCCATCCCGCCTCCACGGGTTCAACAGCGGCACCACACCGGGCGCAGAACCTGTCTGTCGCATGCCACCGAGCAAGGGATACGGCCTGGATAGCGATCAGCGCTTGGTCATCGGGAAGCAACGCGCCGAACTCGGTAACCGGCAAGAAAGTGAACCTGGGGTCGCACAGACGTGGATCGCCGTCTTGGCAGGGAACCACGCAGTGGAGAAGAGAAACGCTCGTCTGACCCAGGAACCAGACTTGGTCCACTTCGCTCGGAACGATGACCGCTAGCTCACCATCGGAGTCGACCGCCAGATTCCCGTGGTCATCCGCCAGATAGCAGAGCACGGTCGCACCATTGGCCAGTTGATTCGCATAGGAGAAGCCTGACCGTAGGTGCGCCAGCGAATCGACGGTTCCTCGGCCAAGTGGAGTCCGCAGGTACATGCATACAGGCTACGTGGGGCATTCAATTCGCGGATTGACCGCCCAGTGCTCGATGCATGCCCTCACCGCCTAACTGCACATTAGGCACAGTTCCACCTTCGGCACGGATGACTATCGAGGCGAGTCGCATCGCCCTCTCCAGCATCCTCGTCCATTCCCGCCGGGCTTCCTCTGGCGCATAGGCACTCCCCGATGCCAGATCGGCAAGCAAACTGGCCAGCACAGCATCACCCGCACCCATAGTGTCCACCAAATCGTCGTTGACTTCGACTGCGGGTACTGATACAGATTCACCTTGGCCGAGGAACACAGTTGCCCCATGCCTACCGCGAGTCAAGACCACGAAGGGTGTGCCCGTACTCAGAAGTGCTGGGATGGCCTGATCGACCCCGCCCTCGAATAGGAGGTCGCAGTCTTCCTCGCTCAGCTTCACCGCGACGGCAACTTCGGCAAGGCGTAACAGGCCCTGGCGGTAAACCTGAGAATCTGGGGTCAGGTCAGTTCGCACGTTGGGGTCCACAACCAGGCGCCGTCCCCGTGAACTCATAAGGTGACACAGCGTGCTGACACCCTCGATGTCCTCGATGGGGTAAGCCGTGATTGCGATTAGTGCGGCCCGCTCTAGAGCGTCTTCGGCCTGTGCGGTCAAATGATAGCGCCGACACTTCGCGGCGTCGGAGAAATTGTACTTGGGTTCGCCCTGCTCCCTCCACGACGTTGCAATCCCCGTTGTGCCCGAGGACTGCAGAGGAATCACGTTAACTCCGTGCGACGCCAAATAGTTCGCAAGCATCTTGCCCTGCTGATCATCGGCGCAGGGGCGAATCTGGGTGACTGAAATGCCCAGGCGAGTCAAGTCGACTGCTACGTTCAGACCAGCACCACCCGGATAGTCGCGCGTAGCACCGTCCTCGCCCATGATCCGGTCGATAATGGCATCTCCGAGGACGACTATCCGGGGCGCACTATTGCTGTCGTCGAGAGCTGAAATGTCCTGGTACATGTCAGTCTTGGCGAATCAGGTTTGCTTACTGGAACGTGGTGTGCTGGGCAGCCATAGCCGAGGGGTCGATGTCGCGGCAGCGCATCTGCTCCCAGACCAGGGAGTCGAGGGCCACGAGTGCGCTCTCTTCAAACAGCGTTCCTCCAAACTGCTGGGTCTGCGCTGTCGGGATCTCCAGAACTGCGTGAGCGAGTTGGCCGATGGGGCTGTCAGCTTTACTCGTGACCAGTAGCACCCGGGCACCCGCTGCCGCAGCAATCTTCGCAAAAGAAAGACTGACGGGGGTCGCCCCTGAACCGGAAACCAAAACTAGTGTGTCGCCGGCACTTACCGAGGGTGCGGTTGACTCTCCCACCACGTGCGTCGGCAGTCCCAGATGCATGAAACGCATGGCTGCCATCTCTGCGAGTAGTCCCGAACGTCCCTGACCGGAGAAAAACACTCGATTCTCGCTGTCCAACTGCGACAGTGCGTCGCTGAACTCCTTATATTGATGCGGAGCAACTGATCGAAGTGAGCTTGTCAGTTCCGCTAGCGAGTCCTGTATGGCGTTGCTCTCGGTAGTAGTCAATTCTTGGGGCATGGGTCTGTGCTCGTTTCTGTGCCTACACTGTCAGTGTGTTCGCGTCCACTGCTTGTCGCAGCCATGCGGCTTCGGCAACCGGGTTGCTTGCTGCGGTAACAGTTGAGCCAATGACGGCGATATCCGGATCCTGTGCCAATACCGCCTCGAAGTTGGCTCGTCCAATACCACCGGCAATCGACACGCGGAACCCGCGGCGCTTCCATTCTGCGATGCGAGAAATGTGATCCCGCGTGCGGCCCGCCCCCCGCTCGTCGAATGACTGGTGCAGTCCAACGATCATTGGGGCTCCGCCGGGCGTGGTAGTCGGCAGGTCAGGCTCTCCCGGGAGAATCAGGTCGAAGATTACGTCCGCACCGAAACGCGCGGCAGATTCCAGTGCTCCCTCGCGCGTTGCTGCCGGTGAGTGAGCAATCGCGGTCATGTACTTGGCACCGGCTCCGAACATCATGTCAGCTTCGAAAACTGCCCCGTCGACGGTCTTCGTATCAGCCAGCACTTCCTTGCCCGGCGCCATCTCAATCACGGTGGGAATTGTGCCCACGCCGAATCGCTTCAGAAGCGGAGTTCCCACTTCGATGATGTCGAAGTACTGGGCAATCTGCGGAAGCAACCCCAAGTGTTCAGGTCCGTCTAGAGCCAGTTGGAGCTTCACTTCTGTCCTCTCGGATTGATGCAGTCCGGCGAGAACCGGATTGTCGCCTATTTCGACCCTACACCGGGATGGACTTGGGGACGCTTTGCCCAACACGGTACGAGGAAGCTTTCACCCGACCAACATTGCCCGGATTGACGTTTGTATATTCCAAAACTTCCTCGACGGTCGCCGCGCCAATCCTGTCAGCAATCTCCACAAGGATTGCTGCTGCAATCTGCGCATCCGCAAGTGCACGGTGGTGCTGAAAGCTGGGGATGCCAAGTGCCCTGGCCACCTTCGGAAGGCGATAGGAATCAAGGGAGAGGACTTTGCGCGCGATCTGCAATGTGCAGGCGGAAGGCAGATCCGGCCAGGGAATCGCGTACTCGTCGCAGGCGTAGCGGAAGACAGAATTGTCGAAGCTCGAGTTATGAGAAACCACAAAACTGCCCTCAGCCATTTGGCAAAGCGGATCAACCAAAGCGTTCCAGCGGGGGGCGTGTACCACGTCCTCTGCCGTGATCCCGTGGATGGAGATGTTGATGTCGTCGAACCATCCGTATCTATCAGGTGGACGGATCAGGCTTTCAAATGTGTGCACCACTTCGCCATCTACCACCTTCACTGCACCGATCGCACACGCGGACGAGCGATGTCTGTTAGCGGTCTCAAAGTCGATCGCAGTGAAGGAAAGCACGCCCCATACTAACCAGCAAAGTACACCCTGCTAGTCCCCGTGGGATCCTGCGACTTATATGAAAGAGCTTGGTCCCACTCGTCCGAGGACGCCTATTACTGCCCGGGCACCCAAGCCCTTTACAATCGAAGTTCTGGAGGTGCAGCCAAACATGATCAGACTGCTTATCGCCGTTCCCTTCTTCCTTGGGATCATCTGGGTCATTATCAAGGACCGCAAGGACCATCCGGAGCGGCCCCTTTACAAGATGCCGATCCGATCATGGGCTATCATCACGGGCCTGTGGGGCATCGCCACCCTTATCAACGCCACCGAGGACTGGGCTTGGCCCATGCTCTTTGTTGCGGCGGCATTGATTGTCTGGTGCTACCGCTTGGCAATGAAGAGCGGACCGGCCGAGCCCAAAGACAAGGACGGCAAGGAGCCGCACCGTAAATCTTGATGATGTTTGCGCTAGGCGGCGGTCCTTACCGGTTTCGTCCAACGCACACTTCAGCCCCGCTTGCCCTTGGCCATATCCAGCGTAGCCTGCAAGCTCGAACTAAGCGGATCCACCAAACCGATCAGCTTCCCCCGCCGCAGCACCACCAGCTCATCCGATAAAGAGTGCAGTTCCGGGAGATCGTCCGACGTTACGACGACCGCGACCCCGGAATCGGCCAGCGTGCGGATCGCTCGGTAAACCTCCGACTTCGAAGTACCGTCTCCACCGCCAGCGGGATCGTCTAGCAGCAGCAAATGAGGTTTGTGTTGAAGCAACTTCTCGATCTCTTCGCGTCGAGCATGCACTGCCACAGGGTCGTCAGCCGCTTGAGCTGCCATTCGGCTGCGCGGCGGCGGCACAAAAGAGTCATTCTTCGCGAAAGCGAACAGCCGCTCGCCCAGTTCATTCAGGTCTTCGGCGAAATGCTTCAAGGTTGCGAGCACCCCGGGGGGCGGCAGCTTGGACGCAGTTGGCCTCATGTAGGCGATTTCGTGCTTTGAGGCCCTAGAAACGGGTGTCCCGTTCAGCAGCACCTCGCCGAGTAGTGGTTGGATGATCCCTGCCATCACTTTCAACAGCTCTGACTGCCCTGCGCCACGGTTTCCGAACACACCCAGAATTCGACCAGGGCTCACCTTCATGTAGATGTTGCTCAATTCGTTTGTGGAAACGTCTTTCAGTTCCAACACCGCGCGGGCCTCGACCGCGCCTTCGACCTTGCCGACACTGTCCTTTGAAGAGCCCGTCCCCAAAGCCCTGGAGCGTGCGGGGAACACCGCTCGATCATCGAGACCAAGCACTGCATCCAGCAGTTGAGACTCGTCAACTTCCTCGGACCGCTTAGTCCATCGCACGCGCCCGCGCCGAACCACCGAGACACGGTCAGCCAGCGAAAGCGCCCGCTCAATCTGGCTGGTAACGAGCACGATACTGATGCCGCGATCCCGAAGCTCCCGAACAATCTGCAGCACTCGATTCGCATCTGCTTCCGATAGCCCGTCGATGACTTCGTCAAGAATCACCACCCTCGGCCTGCTGACGATGGCCCGCGCAAACGCCACCAAGATGCGGCGTATGCGCGAGAGGTCCTCAACCGGCACTGCCACATCGAAAGTATCGCCCAGTTGCTCCAGGACAGCGTGGACGCGATCCTCCAACTGATCACCAGAAGACATTCCTCGGCTGGAAGCGCTCCGACCATAAGCTGCGGCAGTGGAGCCAAGGAAAATGTTGTCTGCCGCGCCCAACGCAGGCACCAGTGCCAGGTTCTGCGGGATGGACACAATTCCGGCTGCTCTGGCGACCTTCAGGTCAGGAAATGGAGGCTGTTCCACACCATCAACCACCATGGTGCCCGAACTCGCAGGCCAGGAGCCCGAAAGGACTTCCACCAGAGCAGATTTGCCGGATCCGACCACACCAACGACAAAGTGGATCTCTGCCGGATACACGTCTATGTCAATGTCAGCCAGTACGCGAACGCGTCGATGATCCAAGTTAAGCCCTCGGGCCATCAGGATCGGTCGGCTCACTTCGACAGTCATGGGCAATAGCCTACGGACAGTTGATCTATCGAGTTACTTAGTGGCACCTCCCGGACGTGAACGGTAGATGGCCTGAACGTGAACAAAAGCTAGCGCATAGCCCCGCAAGGTGGGACGATTGTCCCATGGCACACATCGAACTTGGTGGCGAGGCTACCGAAACTGTTGGTTTTCTCCCTGATGTCGGCGAACAGGCACCTCCGTTCGTGTTGGTGAACGAGGAACTTGGCGAAGTCGACTCTTCGCAGTTTGATGGGAAAATCGTGGTTCTCAATATTTTCCCTTCTATCGATACCGGCGTTTGCTCGGCCTCAGTACGTAAATTCAACGAAATTGCCGCACGATACCCAAACACCGCAGTAGTTTGCGTGTCAAAGGATCTGCCCTTTGCGCTCGGGCGGTTCTGTGGCGCTGAGGGCATAACTAATGTTGTGACCACTTCTGCCTTCCGCTCAAGTTTCGGGGAAGACTTTGGGGTGACAATTGCGGACGGACCGATGCGCGGGCTACTTTCACGAGCAGTCGTCGTGGTTGACCCCAGCGGGACGGTTTTATACTCCGAGCAGGTTCCAGAGATCAAGACAGAGCCTGACTACGAGGCAGCTGAGGCCGCTGTACAGGTGGCCTCCTGAGCTAAATCAGGGCCAGTTTGGCCAATAGCGCGCAGTTCTCTTGCACTCACTGCCCCATCCTGACATGGTGGGAAAGACATGAGTGGAATGAGTGAAGTGCCCGCAGGCCCTCGACCGCATTTGCCAGGTGAGGGCAGACGAACGCCAGTATCTACGTATCGTCTACAACTGCAACCCGAGTTTGGCTTTGCCCAAGCTGAACAAGCACTGCCCCTGCTGGAGGAACTCGGAATCACCGATTTGTACCTCTCGCCAATCCTTCAAGCGGCGCACGGGTCAACTCATGGCTATGACGTAGTTGACCACTCAGTTGTCAACCAGTCGCTTGGTGGGCGCATTGGCTTCGAGTCGTTAGCTTGCGCTGCACATGCCAGAAACATAGGCATCGTCGTTGACGTGGTACCCAACCACATGGCTGTACCTACACCGATGTGGGAGAACAAGGCGCTGTGGTCTGTGCTACGAGAAGGTCCCGCGTCTCCTTACACCGATTGGTTCGACAGCACCGACGGAGTCGAGGGATTGCTAATGCCCGTATTGGGCTCACGCATTGGAACGGTGCTGGCGAACCAAGAACTCATTTTGGCGGAGGAGACCGTTCCGGGTGAGAGCGAACCGAGCCCAGTCCTGCACTACCACGACCGTGTGTTCCCAGTTCGCCCCGGCACGGAGTCACTTCCGCTGGCAGAGATGGTTCAAGCCCAGCACTACCGCCTGGCGTATTGGAAAGTGGCAGACGAGGAACTGAACTATCGCCGTTTTTTCGATATCGACACGCTCGCGGCGTTGCGAATGGAAGATCGCAAAGTTTTCGATGCAACACACGCCCTGCTATTCGAGCTGTTCGATGCCGGCCATATTGACGGCTTCCGCATCGATCATCCGGACGGGTTGGCAAACCCGCAACTCTACTTCGAGTGGCTGAGCCAGGCTACCGATGGTGCCTGGGTCGTGGCAGAGAAAATCCTGGAGGCAGATGAGACTCTGCCAAACAACTGGCCAATCGCAGGAACAACGGGTTACGACGCGGCCTGGCGCATCGGCTCACTGTTCGTCGATTCTGCGGCGACCCTGTCGATGACTTCACTGGCCCAGTCTATGAGTGAAGATCCTTCCACACTTCCCCAGGTGATCGAACAGAGTAAACGCGAAGTCGCCACCACTTCCCTGTACACGGAGATCCACCGCATCGCTGATTTGGCACATGACATTTGCCGCGATGACATCCGCTTGCAGGACCACACTTTCAGGTCGATAGATGCCTGCATGACCGAGTTGGTCGTGGCGATTGATCGCTACCGCGCATATGTGATTCCGGGCGAGGACGTGGCTCCAGTCGACGCGCGTGTGGTCAGACACGCAGCGGAGCTTGCCGCGACGCGGATCGATCCGGACTACGTTGAAACCCTGGACGTGGTAGTTGACCTGGTGCTGGGACACGAAGTTGGCTCCGCGGGCCGGATCAACGAGGCCCGCCGCTGGGAGTTGATCATCCGATTCCAACAGGTGTGCGGAGCTGTGATGGCCAAGGGGGTCGAGGACACGGCTTACTACCGATGGACTCCCCTCGTGAGTCTGTGTGAGGTTGGAGGTGCTCCACAGTTCTTTGGTACAACCCCGGACGATCTACACGAGTGGTGCGCAAATGCTGCGGCGATCCGGCCCACCACCATGACTTTGCTCAGCAGCCATGACACCAAGCGTTCCGAGGACGTACGCGCGAAAATCGGCGTGATCTCCCAGTTCAGTGACAGGTGGAATACACTAATCAGCCGCATCGACGCCTTCGCCAAGAGCATTGAGGGCCGAACTCGCAATGTCCTGTGGCAGACGATCGTCGGTACCTGGGATGAAGGCCCGATAACCGCCGAACGGCTTTCCTCATACATGATCAAGGTGGCTCGCGAACAGAAGATCTGGACTTCCTGGACCGCCCCAGATACTGACGGAGAAGAGGAACTTCGACTGGCCTGTAATGAACTCATCCACAACGAAGAAGTAATTGGCGAGTTCGAAGAATTCATGCGGATCTGCGCGCCGTTCGCGCGCGCAACGATCCTGGGTCAGAAGGCTCTGCAGTTGACCGTCCCCGGGGTCGCGGACACATTCCAGGGGTGCGAACGCCTGCAAACGTTCCTGGTGGATCCAGACAACCGCGCCCCACTTGATGTTGCAGTACTGGCGGACTCACTCGATGTGGTCAAGACCAGGGCACCACGCTCACTTTCGGAAGAAAAGCTTGCTTTGACTCGGGGGATCCTCCACCTGCGTAGGCGTCATCCACAGGCTTTTGTAGGGCCGAATGCTGACTATCGTCCAATCGCCACTTCAACGGAACACCTGGTTGCTTTCACTCGGGGCGGCGATCAACGCGCAGTCACAGTGGTGGCCCGGCCAGGTCACGTGCAACTTGAAGGTGCCGGCTTCCACGAACATACAGTTGTTCTGCCGGAAGGCCACTGGAGGGATGTCATCTCAGGGGCCACCTTTGAGGGTGGCTCGCAAAATGCCAGTGACCTGCTCGCATCGATGCCAGTTGCAGTCTTGGAGCGTGTGGACCTTTGAGCAAGACAGTCGATATTCGTGTTTGGGCTCCGTTCGCTAACTCCGTTGACTGTGTCCTCAAGCCCGATGGCCCCGGCGAATACCGAATCTCGATGAATGCTGTGCCCGAGGAAGTCGGCTACTGGCACACCAACGTCCCCAGCGGCTCCGACTACCTTCTGTCGGTCAATGGTGGTCGAGCCTTCCCTGACCCTCACAGTCGATACCAGCCGCACGGCGTGCATGGCCCCTCGCGTGCTATCGACTTGGGGTTCGAATGGACCGACAACAAATGGACCGGTGGGGCAGAACCCGTGCGGAGTGAGCGCGGGGCACACAGTGCCCCCAGGAGTTTCAGTGCGCTGGGAGCACTCTGGTACGAACTTCATATTGGGACTTTCACGCCTGAGGGAACCCTAGACGCAGCAATCACGCGTCTCCCACACCTTCAGGATCTGGGAGTTGGCGTAGTGGAGCTGATGCCCGTCGCAGGTTTCCCAGGAGAACGTGGGTGGGGCTACGACGGCGTCAACCTGTCCGCTGTGCACCGCGCTTATGGAGGTCCCCGCGCACTCCAGCGGTTTGTTGACTCCGCACACAACCTCGGGATTGCGGTCGCACTAGATGTTGTTTACAACCATCTAGGCCCATCAGGAAACTACCTGTCGCAATTCGGACCATACCTCACAGACCGTTATCACACCCCCTGGGGCGAGGCCGTGAACTTGGATGGCAAGCACTCCGAGCAAGTGCGCCGCTTTTTCCTTGACAACGCCCGCCAGTGGTTCTTCGACTTCCACATAGACGCACTGAGGCTCGACGCGGTGCATGCCTTGACTGACAGGGGACCTCGCCATTTCCTTGCCGAACTTTCCGATGCCAGGGAGCAGTGGGAGCACGAACTCGGACGTCCTCTAGCTCTCATTGCAGAGTCTGACCTGAACGACGTCAAGATTCTTCGTGCAACTGACCACGGTGGCTACGGCATGGACGGGCAGTGGAACGACGACTTCCACCATGCGATGCATTCTTACCTGACCGGTGAGACGTTCGGGTACTACTGCGACTTCGGTTCTGCACAGGTGCTGGCCGATGTCATGAAGAACGTGTTCTTCCATCGAGGCGGATACTCAACATTTCGAGGGATGAACTGGGGCGCATCAGTGCCCGAAGACATGGACCGTGAACGTTTTGTCGTGTTCACGCAAGGCCACGACCAGGTCGGTAACCGAGCACTCGGTGACCGACCGGACGAGCGGCTCACCGCTGGAACAGTCTTGTGCGGGGCAGCGTTGATGCTGCTGGGTCCCTTTACGCCACTGTTGTTTCAAGGGCAGGAATGGGGCACGACGGGTAGATTCCAGTTCTTCACAGATCACGGTGACGATATCGGGCCCTGGGTGAAAGAAGGCCGCGTGAAAGAGTTCAGTTCACACGGTTGGGAAGATCTCTACGACGAAGGATTTGAAGTTCCCGATCCACAGAGCGAACAGACATTCTTGGATTCCAAGTTGGACTGGGCGGAACTCGATGCAAATGAGCACCAGGCAGTTTTCAGCGCCTACCGCCACCTTGTTCGGTTGCGTGAACTGGTGCGCGGTGACCGATATCTGTCGATTGAGTATGCAGAGAAGGGAACCGAGGAAGAAGAGGAATCTGGCGGAAGTGGATTCTTTGCGATGCACCGCAGCGACCTAAGTGTCATCTCGCATCCCGGAGAAGGCTCCAGCACTCACGACGTGGAGGGCTCTGAGATTGCCTGGCAGTACGGAGACGTTCACTGGGAGGGGGCTACTACACTTCAACTCGGAGCCCATTCGGTCGTGGTTCTGCGCCATGTGCGAGGCTAGGCGCTCGTAGCTAGAGTGAACGGGACGATTCCTCGAGCCAACGATGCCTAGGAGACCCTGCTGATGTACGAGATCAAGTGCCCGCGCTGCGGTGAAGCTTTCACCATCGACGAAGCAGGGTATGCGGACATCGCCCGGCAAGTGCGCGACAAAGAGTTTGAAAAACAACTGCATGAGCGACTTGAGTCCGCCACAAAAACCAGCGAAGTGGCTCAACAGCTAGCTGTTGCCGAGGCTCTCAGTTCAGTTGAGAAGCAGCGTGATTCCCTCTTGTCTGACCTGGAACGAGCTAAACAGGAGAAACAGGCAGCTGTGGAGCTTGCCGAATCCAAGCTTGAAGTCGAGTTACAGAAGACTGCCTCTGCCAAGGACGCTGAGATCCAGAGCCTGAAGTCACGTCTTGAAGTGATCGAGACGTCTAGTGCCCTGGCGATCACGAAGGCGGTAGGCACCGTCGAGAAGGAACGCGATGAACTCAAGAGCAGTCTTGAGCGAGCAGCGATGGAAAAGAAGCTAGCGGAGACAGCCCTTCGGGAGAAGTACGAAACCCAGATAAAGGACCGAGACGACGCAATTGAGCGGCTGCGCGATATGAAAGCGAAGCTGTCTACCAAGATGGTCGGCGAGACGCTGGAGCAACACTGCGAGATTGAGTTCAACCGGATTCGTGCTACCGCGTTTCCTCAGGCGTATTTCGAAAAGGACAACGACGCCAAGACCGGGAGTAAAGGCGACTTCATCTTTCGCGACTTCGACGACACCGGAACCGAAGTCGTGTCGGTCATGTTCGAGATGAAGAATGAAAACGACGGCACTGCCACCAAGAAGAAGAATGAGGACTTCCTCAAGGAGCTGGACAAAGATCGCAATGAGAAAAACTGCGAGTACGCAATTTTAGTGTCGATGCTGGAGTCTGACAACGAGCTATACAACACCGGCATTGTCGATGTCTCGCATCGCTACCCAAAGATGTACGTCATTCGACCGCAGTTCTTCATCCAGATTATTACTATCCTGCGGAACGCCGCGACAAACGCACTCAAATACAAGACTGAGTTGGCCCGTGTCAAAGAACAGAACATCGACATCACGAACTTCGAAGAAGAACTCGAGACATTCAAGTCCGCATTCGGGAAAAACTACGAACTAGCAGCTCGGCGTTTCCACACGGCGATCGACGAGATCGATAAGTCGATCGATCGACTTCAGAAGGTCAAGGAGGCCCTGCTGGGGTCCGAGCGCAACCTACGTCTAGCCAACGACAAGGCACAGAATGTCACCGTCAAGAAGCTCACCAGGAAGAACCCCACAATGGCCGCGAAGTTCGCGGAGTTGACTAACGGTTCTTGAAATACTTGAACAAGTGCTTCTCGCGGGTCGCTATTACCGCGATGAACGCACCCAGAATCGCACAGTAGAGCCCCACCGCAATTACAATCGCAGCCGGCACAAATGCGGGCAGTCGATCGGTAGTGTTGCCTATCGATGAAGCAACGTAAGCGGCTAAGGCAGAGGGCACCGCACCAACGATGGTCCAGGCGATGGTCTCAAAAATGTACTGAAGAGCGACTGCCATCTTGGCGACACCAGCGTGTAGGGCACTTGCGATCTCCAGTCTCCGAAGTCGCAATGACACGAAACCAAGCACCAGACCAACACATGCGGACGCGACGGTCAGTGGGAGCATCGGTAGGTCTTGGAACCGTTCGGGTCCGTTGAACTCTTTGCCCCAGGTGCTATTTAGCTGTCTGATCTGAGGAGTTGGTCTGCTGCCACCCTCGTCGGCCGGTTGTGGGAGAACGGGAAGTAGCATGACGTCGGCTGCAGAACGCTGATCTGGCCAGGACATCACCCAGCATTCATCGAACGGTTCCGTTGGTGCCACAGGTACCAGTATTTGGTGTGAGAGCTTGGTGTCGCGACCATCTTGCGGATAAAGGTATGTGCCCGCGACATCAGCGTCGCGGCCATCTAGCAGAGGCAAAACCGACCCGGATTGGATGCCAAGTTCTCGCGCCAGGTCCTCATCCACCCACACTCCGGGAGCAGCGGGGATAGCACCATTCCCCGACCAGGCAAGAATGCTGGACATTCCATCGGAGACCTCCATCGCGGACATCTGGCGAGACGGAGCAACCGCTAGCGTCAATGCGCTTCCCCCACGAATGGCACCTGCTGCCGGTATGCCATCGAGTTCGGCAAGGGCATCGCACTGGGCACCGTCGATCGCCCCTGTCATAGAGACGATTTGAATGGCCGCGCCAGAGTCGCGAAATGCTCTAGCCTGCGCCATGAAGTCAACCACCGTTCGTGCTTGCACTACCGCCAAAGTGCCGATCGTCAGGGCAAAAAGCACCACAAAAGTCAGGACCCGCGAGGTTCCAGTGGTGATATTGCGCCACGCTTCGGACAGGATGGCAAGGAAGCGGGGAACCCCCTTACGGCTTCGCATAGCGATCCAACTCGAGAAGGTAATGGCAGGACTGCGCACTTTCCTGGTCATGCGTCGCGACGACCACGATCATCTGTTCGTTCGCGAGTGCCCCGAGTACGGCATTGACAGTCTTTGTCGCAATCGGATCTAGCTGTGCGGTTGGCTCGTCAACCAGCAGCATACTGGGACGCTTCGCGACGGCGCGCGCCAGCATAAGTCGTTGTGCTTCACCGCCTGAGAGCATCCCGAACTCCCGATCTGCAGCAGCCTGTAGGGAAAATCGATCGAGGATTTCATGGGCTTCCTCGGACGCCTCTTTTCGGGACATTCCCTTGGCAAGTAGAGGCAGTACCACGTGGTCCAGGGCGTTTCGATGAGGAACTCCGTAAGGGTTCTGGAACACCCAACCGATGCTGTCGATGTCTTCCAGTTGCACGGTGCCCTGGGTCGGTTCCTCCCAGCCAGCAAGGATCGATAGAAGAGTGGACTTCCCAGAGCCGGAAGGGCCGGTCAAGCCAACAAGGTCTCCCGCATCGAACGCAAAGTCGAGTCCTCCGAAGAGGAGGCCCGTGCCCGGGAACTGGTGTGCAAGATTCTGCCCCGCTACTCGCATGGCGCTGCACCTGTGGGTGCCGGGACACTAACCAAGGTAGGAAGAGGATCCGCAACGACGAAGGTGGAACCCAACTCCGACGCAACTATGCTCACCGGGGTCGGCTGGCCGTTATCGACCAGGCAAGCTGTAGTCTCGAGGACATTGTAGAGGGAGGATGAGGGAACTCCGACGGCCGTCACCGGCTGCGCCAACTCGGTCTCAACGGTGAGGTCCGCACCTTCACCTGCCTGGTACTGCTTGTACTGGCGCTCTCCGGCGTAGGCCTTGAGGAACGTTGGGGCTTCTATGAGCCCGTCCTTTGAAATGGGAGCTTTGACCTCACCAAGAACCGCAACCCGATCACCGCTCAACGCCGTTGGCGGTAGATCCACCCGCAGAGCCTTTAGTGCGCCACCGGCCGTGAACAAGGCGGCACCGGGTTCAATGTCATCGCCCACTTCGACTCGGCACGTGGACGGTGTGATCTGCTCACTGGGAAGCCAGATCAGGCGCTCGAGTGGAACTTCATATAGTTCTGTAACGCCAATCGACTTCCACAGTTCCGCGACCTGATTGGCCATCGTGGTAGAGAAGTAACCATCTTCCTCCACCGAGTAGCCCAGAGCTTTCATAGCGGCCTGGAAGTCTTTTACGTCATCTCCCCGATCCCCGGATTTGATAGTGCGAAATGGCGGAGCAGCCAAGTTGATCGCCAGAAGATCGGAGCCGCCAACTTCAAATGGTGACTTACCTGAGTCTATTGCCTCTCCCACTTTGCAATCGCTTCTACGCACGACTCCCACGGCATTTCCAGTGGTATCGCGCGACTTAGCGATCAGAGCTGTCGCTGGGACCGTTCGAGAGTCCACTATCTGCCGTTGAGTAACTGGCAGAGTCTGCTCTCCATCGGCAACAATGATCACTTCGGGAACTGGAGTTGGCGCGAAGAACAATCCAATGGCCGCACCGATAGATCCAGCAAGCAATACGGCGACCATTACCAAAGCGACGACGGAGCGTGTTCTCATGGGGACTCCTGGAAATTCACGGGGCTCAGGTCGAAGACTTGTTTCGCTAGATTTATCTGTCTGGATTACCGGCAGGGTTCAGGGGATTCGTCATGCACGCCTGGAACCTGGGATCTTCCACCGTCAGACCACCAGGCAATGTCGCGTTCAAATCAGTGGGTCCTGCGACAGCTGTTGACGCGCCATCGTCGCCGGACTCATGCTTCGTTCCGATCTTGCCGAAGTACTCGTCAATGTCCGAACCTTTGAGCCCATTAGGCACTGCCCCAGTGTCCACCAGACATGCGGCAACCAAATCCATGAAGTTCTCATTAGTGGGGTTCTGATTCATCAGTGAATACAGCGATGCAATGGAACCGACCCACTGGGATTCACAGGCTCGAGCGGCATCTGACTCCGCTTCGTCCGAAGGCAACACCACTGTCGTGAAAGAGGTGAATCCGGCAATCGCAGGCTCTCGCACAGGGCTGAATCCCGCATCTTCGAGGCAGCCAATGAAACGATCTTGGGACTCATTGAACTCCGCAGGCGTTATTTGGTGATCCTGAAGCACTCCTTTGACGAAATCACTGCCTGATTCGCTGATCGCCGCTTCGAAGTCAGGACCAAAGGGGTCATTTGGGTCGACCTTGTCGTCCGAGGACGCACAACCCGCAACCGCAACCAGGACCGCAGCAAGCACCGCTCCGCTGATTCCACGAGCAAACAGATGCCTTGGTTGGTTTCGCACGATTGGTATCCGTTCTGCGTCTATGCCACGGTGGATCGCCAGCTATTCTAGCTATTCTGCGGGACTTGCTGGTGCAACAGTACAGGTCCAAGCTGGAAAGTCGCTGGGAAACGGGGGTGCCCGCTCAATCTCGCTCCATCCGACTCAAAGCCTGTCCTTGCCCCGCACTTCCAGACAAGTTGCGGCCCTCGCCTCCGTCACAACAATCGCTTCCTCATACAACTCAATTAGTCGGTCGGCCTGTACTCACCAAGGATGATGGCAAGCTAGTGACTGCAACCACTACTGCGAGTCCACCCCGTGGATAACGGTCAGAAAATCAACCTGTTCACAGGTTGATGCGCGCATTGGCCATGTCCACCGAACCGAGAGGCCCAACCATGAATGACTTAGCCCGTGATGCCTACGCCGTACTTCTGCCCGCACTGGACCTGGAGCCCCACCAGGACGGTTCCGGGCACATCGTACCCACGTGGCTCAGTCAACTGCTGAGGTCGGGAACTAGCTCGGTCCTCATCGGAGAAACACGCGCCGAATACATCGCACGCAAAATGGCACCAGAGCGCGTCGAATTTGAAACAGCCGAGCAACTCAAGGCTTTCACCGACGCCGCCCGCCGAGAGACCGATCAACCGTTGCTCGTTGCCGTCGATCAAGAGCCCTGGGGAATTCAGCGCCTGCACAATCTGGTACGACATCCTTCGACGCGTCGTGACGGGCGGAAACCGGGCCCCATCGAGTCCGCTGCTCAGGTTGCCACGACTGCAAAGGAATTCGGAATAAACGTGTTTCTCTCCCCTGTCTTGGACAGGCTGACGGGAAGCAATCCGTGGTTGGAAGGGAGGACGCTCGACCTACGCCAGCAACTTATCGGTGAGTTAGCTGCAGATTTCGTGGAGAACATTCAAATCAATGGCGTCGCGGCTGTCGCCAAGCATTTCCCTGGATTTCCGGAAGTGACAGCTGACCCAGCCGAGGAACTGGCAGTGACTCCGCGCGGCACATGGACACACGCAGCGATTATCCCCTTCAAGGCATGCGTCGACGCGGGCGTCTACTGTGTAATGACCGGCCCTGCCCCGGTCGAGGACATCGATCCCGATCAGCCAGCATCCACGTCTGAAAAGGTAGTGCGCCTGTTGCGCGAGGAAGCTCGATTTGACGGACTCATCATCTCCGATGACCTGGACGCCCCGGCCACCCTTCAGGGACGATCACTCAACCAAACAGCAATAGATGCGATTGACGCCGGTGTCAACATGCTGCTAGTGGGAGGGGGCAACCACCTTGAACAGCT
>WPCK01429435.1_pt1 | contig 47109 bp, 31 predicted proteins | sample 5399851 | NCBI WGS metagenome assembly WPCK01 (sample SAMN12869471, study PRJNA574797) | sludge metagenome | isolation source: wastewater treatment of pH11 | place: China:Beijing | collected 2019-05-20
CGGCGGTGGCGGTGGCGGCTTCGGCGGCGGCGGCCAGGGTGGCGGCGGATTCGGCGGCGGCGTGTTCAATATCCCGCCGGGCAAGAAAGGGGCCATCAAGGTCACGACTGTGTGCCTCGAGTTCAACAAGCGCGATCCACGCCCTTCAATCAAATATGAAATCCGCCCGCTGGCCGAGTTGAGCAAGGATCCGGTTGTCAGGGAAATCTGCAAGATGCTGGCCAATGGTGAAATTGCCCAACAGGTCGCCCAGGCAGCCGCCTGGAACCGTACCGATAACAAAAGCTGGGACGAACTGGTCAATCACGACCGGATTCGTTTGAGCAACGGCTATTTCGAGAAGTTTTTTACGCCGGAACAGGTTTCCATTGCCCAGCAAGTCGTCTCGGCCGGTATCGCCCGTGCCCAGCTTGCCGCACAGCAGGGCGAGACGCCTGACAGCCAGTCGTGGCGAACCGACATGAAGAAATAGCCGACGGGCGCCCGCGAAAGCAGGCAGCCATGTTCGACAGAACACAAAAGGCGGTCCACAAGGGCCGCCTTTTTCTTTTCCGTGGTCATCCGCGAAATGGCCGGTACAATGGAATGTTCCCGCTTCCACGACTATTGATTTGAAATGGCGATCCGCCTGCAACCCCAACCAGAGGAACAGGAATGAATCAGAAACGCATCGGCCTCTTGCTTGTAGTAACACTGGCTGGACACCTATTCTTCCGAAACCCTTGCGAAGTATGCGGGCAGGAAACAAAGACTGATGCCTTGCAAAAAGAGTGCAAGGAAAAGGCCATCAAATGGTTGCGGGAAACCGGCCAGAATCCCCAGGATGGCTCCTTCAGCGCCGAGTACGGGCCGGGCGTTACCGCCATTGTGGCGACCGGACTTATGAAGTCCGGACTTCCTGCTTCCGATCCGATGGTTGCAAAGTCGCTCGAATACCTGAAAGGTTTCGTCAAGCCGGACGGCGGGATCTACGCACCGGAATCGATGTACGCCAACTATGAAACCAGCCTGGCCATTCTCTGTTTTGCTGAAGCCAATGCAGGTGGTGAATACGACAAGCTGATTGGCGCTGCCGACGCGTACATCAAAAGGAACCAGTGGGGTGGCGAAGTCAATCCGGCCGAACCATCCGACACGCGTTTCGGCGGATTTGGTTACGGCAAGTATGGCCGGCCCGACCTTTCCAATACCTCGTTTACCATCGAAGCCCTGCTTGCCGCGGGTAACGATGAAAACTCGGAAGCGATTCAGCGCGCGATTGCCTTTGTTTCGCGCACCCAGAACTTTCCGTCGGAACACAACACGACCGCGATTGCCAAAAAGAACCCGGACGGCGGCTTTTTCTACTCGCCGGCGGGTGAAGGGGAGAGCAAGGCCGACAAGACGGAAGACGGTGGCCTGAGAAGCTATGCCTCGATGACCTACGCCGGGCTCAAGAGCTTTTTGTATGCTGGTGTCAGCAAGGACGACCCGCGGGTCGGCGCAGCCGTCGAATGGATCCGGCGCAATTTCGACCTCGATACCAACCCGGGCATGGGCGCCCAGGGACTTTATTACTACTATCACGTTTTCGCCAAGGCTCTCGCCCATTTTGGCGAAGACCAGTTTGCCGATCATGAAGGAGCCCAACACGACTGGCGGCAAGACCTGGTTGCCGAACTGGCTTCCCGACAAAATCCGGACGGCTATTGGACCAACACCGAAAGCGACCGGTGGCTGGAAAGCGATCCCTGCCTTGTCACCGGCTACGCCCTCCTCTCGCTCGCCTGGTGCGAGAAAAAAGAATAGTACTCCAGCGCAGCCGTTCTCGCTGAATTCGCGAGAATTCAGGGAATTCCGGAATCCTGTGGCGGCTGAATTCTTTTGAATCCAGCTACCCTGCGCTGGCTTGCCGATGAATGGTAACCCGACGCGTAAGCGAGGGGATTGGATCCATGCCTGGAAACGGACCTGCTCGCGATCAAAACCCCGACGACCCTGCGCTGGCCCAGTCCGGTACCGGCAAGCCGCAGACGCGCGGTCTTGAGACGGAACGCACATCCCGTGAAAACGAGTCGCCGGAACAACAACCGCCAACGCCCTCCTCCGGCGAATCAGGAACTCAGGCGAGAACCCGCTCGCTCACCCATCTGAAATCCCTGTCGAAGAGCCGGGATCATTTTGTCCTGCCGGAAAGGATCGGGCGGTACGAGCCGGTTGCCGTGCTGGGAAAGGGCTCGTTTGGTGTCGTCGTTCAGGCCCATGATCCCCAACTGGATCGCATGGTTGCCCTGAAACTGCAACGTTCCGAAGCCATTCGCTCGAGAACTGCCATCGACCGCTTCCTTCGCGAAGCCCGGTCGGCTGCGCAGCTTCGCCACCCGAACATCGTCCCGGTATTCGAATACGGCGAATTCGGCGGCAACCATTTCATTGTCTATCAGTACATCGATGGCCAGACGCTCGACCACTGGATTCGGGAACAGAATCCGTCTCGCGAGGCGCGGGTTGCCATGGTTGCCAGAATCGCTTCCGCACTGGACTATGCCCATGGACTGGGAATCGTCCATCGCGACATCAAGCCGGCCAACATTCTTGTCGATGCGAAAGGCGACCCCCATGTCACGGATTTTGGTTGCGCTCGCATCGATTCCCCGGACCTGGAAGCCACCGCCGACGGTTCGTTGATGGGAACGCCGACCTACATGTCCCCGGAAGTCGTTGCCGGCCAGGCGCGATCGGCCGATGGCCGCGCCGACATCTGGGCACTGGGTGTGATTCTGTACGAAATGCTCAGCGGCGAACGGCCATTCACCGGTAGCATTTCCGACATGTTTCGCATGATCGCCGAGCAGCCCGCGAAGCCCCTCTCTGCCCTGGACCGTACGATTCCGCAGGACTTGCAGACGATCTGTCTGAGATGTCTTGAAAAGGATCCCGAACACCGTTTTCAGCGAGGCCAGGAGTTGTCCGACGACCTCGATCGCTGGAGCCGTGGGGAACCGATCCTTTCCCGCAGAACGGGAATCGTTCGCAGGTTGCGGATGTGGGCTGGCCGGCAACCGGTGGTGGCGGCGCTGCTCGCCACCGTGTTCCTTGCCCTCCTGCTGATCGCCGGCGGCTCGGCATGGTTCTCCTGGAGATTGCAACGACAGCAAGCCGAACTCGTCAGCCGCCAACTGGAAAACCTGGCGACTGCAGACCCGTCAGCGCTGCCAGTGCTTCTGGAAAACCTTTCATCACTTGACTCCTCCGTGGCCCGAAAACTGGAGCAGCGGCTTGTCGAACAGCCGGATGATTCCCTGCCGGTTGCGCTTCGCTATCGGCTTGCCGCGCGATACCTGGGTGGCGAAGTCAGGAACCCCCTTCGCGACAGTCAGTTGACGGATACTTTCCTTCAAGCGCTTCCGCAGGCCGGGTATCCCGAACTCGAAGTGGTTTCGCAGCTGGCCGGCAACCGGATTCCCGAACTGGCGGAAAGGCTTTGGTCGACAGCGCTGGCAGCCGGGACCAGGCCGGCAACGCAGCTTCGCGCCTTGTGTGTCCTCGCCGGAATCGATCCGGGCAGCGACGCATGGCAGCGGGCCGGCACAGGCCTTGCCGGACTTCTTCTCGAATGTGAATCGGCGGACCTGAAGGGGGCCTGCACCATGCTGCAGCCGGTAATCGGCGCATTTGAAGGGGAGCTGGAGTCCATGTATCGCGATGACCGCGACACACGTGTTCGGGAAAAGGCTGCCGAGATTTTTTCCTTGCTTCACAACGGTCGCGGCGAGAGATTGTGCGAACTGGCGATCGACGGCACTGACGGGCAGCTACGACAGCTGCGCGAGTCGCTGGCGAGAAACGGCAGTTTTGTGCTTCAATGGATTGAAGGCAATGAACCCGCTTTTCAGGGAGCTGACCGCGAATCCAGACAAGTTGTCCTGCGGGCACTCGCTGGCGACCGCAGGGCCGTGCGCGAGGCTTTTTCCGCATCGCCAGGAAATTCCTTGCCGACGAATCAGCTCGTCATGCGGTGTGGTCCTGCCGGAATCGAGCCGGACCTGCTGGCCGAGATCCTCGATGACGATTCCGCCAATCCGAATAGCGTATTTCACGCCGTGTTGACCCTGGGCAGCTACGACCTGCAACAGCTTTACTCGACGCGCCGGAACCAGTTGCTCCCCCGGTTGCTCGAGCTGTATCAGGCACACCCCGATGCCGGTGTGCATTCCGCCTGCCAATGGCTGATCGAACAGTGGGGATTCAGTGAATCATTACAAGCGAAACGCAAATCCTTGCAAACAGCGGGCCCGCAGGCCGGATTTGACTGGTACGAAGATGCCTGCGGACTTTGTTTTTCTGTTCTCGCATCCGAACCCGCACAGGACGATGAGGGAAGTCCATACCGTTTTTGCATTTCGACAACCGAGGTTCCGGCCGATATGTTCCTCGCATGGGAGCAGCGTCTGGCGGATACCTGGGCAGGGCAAGGTGGCGAGCAGGCCGAAGCCTGGGCAGAACGGTCGCGGATGATCCTCCGCAATCAGAAAAACCGGGCACTCGACCCGTCGCCGGTCCCCGTAACCAACGTCACCTGGCATGAGGCGGCACTTTTCTGTAATGGACTTTCCAATCGACACGGCATCGAATCGGGGCTTCACGTTTACGAACTGGCGATGCTCCCGGCCAGCTTCGTGGCGACAACCAAAATGCCGGCCGAAGCGCCCGGTGGATATCGCCTGCCCACGGCGCGCGAGTGGGAGTTGGCCTGCCGCGCCGGAAGCAATGCCCGCTGGTTTGTCGGCGATGACCGTGAGCTGCTCGATGGCTGGTTGTGGCATGTTCAAAATTCCGGAAGCCAGTTGAAAACGTGCGGAACGCTTCGCCCGAACCGGAACGGCCTGTTTGACATCCAGGGGAATGCCGAAGAGTGGTGCCAAAACCTGTTTCAGACCGTGGAGGACGAAACGAGCCCCCTGGCTTCGCAGATGGAAGTGCGCGACCAGAGTTGCGCGGAGGAGCCAGACGATATCGACCTGTTTCGCCGGCTCCCCCTTGAAAAGGACAAGTCGCGGATGCGGCTTGGCTTTCGCGTCGCCAGAACCCTTGAGCACATGCCGGAAAAAGAACCGGATTAACGCTACAGCGGCAGTTAGCTGGATTCGCGGGAATTCAGCATTCGGGGATACCAGTGCTGCCTGAATTCTTGCGAATTCAGCTACTACGACGCCTCTCTGAATTCTTGCGAATTCAGCTACTGTGTTGGCTCTCTGAATTCTTGCGAATTCAGTTACGACCGCTGCAGAGCTGGATTACGGCACCTCGACAATGGCGGCATTTCGCGGGAAAAACCCGGGGCCTCTCGTTTGCCCGGTCATTTTTTTCGCAATTTTTTCGAGGTGTGATATCCTTGTTCGTTGTTGTTTCTCTTCGGGACGGATTCTCGCATCGCGCAATCGCAACCCTGTGACAGGTGTCTCGATGAAGTTGAATGATGTTCGCTCTGGCAAGTCGCTGTTGGCCTCCCTTGTGTTGATGACATTGGCGACAGGTTTGTTGACTGATTCCTTGCGCCTTCGGCTCACCGCCAGGACACCTGCGGAATCAGGCGGCAAACAGGAGGAAGTCGATGCACTCGACCGGACCTTGCGCGCGCACTACGTCCGCCTCGATCGCGACAACCGCTTGTCCGGTTTGATTACCGCGATCGATCAATCGGGAAAAGGGATCGGCGTTTCAGGGCTGGACGTCAGCCTTGTACAAAAAGGAAATGTCATCGCCCGGGCGACAACGGAAGCAGACGGATCGTTCCTGACTCCGCCGCTGGCGAAGGGGAACTACACTTTTTGCGTTTCGGGGGCCGAGGGGTTTCTGGCTTACGGGCTGCATGTCGTCGACCCATTGCCGGCGCAGCCGGGCGAGGTGCTCCCACTTCCCGGAGCCGAAGAAACACCGGTCGTGCCCCCGTCGGAAAGTGTCGATGGATCGGGAAGTGTGTCGATATCGGGCCGGCTTGTCTTGAGTCCCGTCTCCTGGCAAGAACCCGCTGCCCAGGCGAGTCCGGTGGAAAACTTGCGAATGACCGCTGCAGTCATTCCGCCAGAGTTCAAGGCCCTTCGCCGTATCCTTTCGGATTACGCGCCGTCCGGTTTTAGTGCTCCGGTCGGCAGGATCGCAGAAAGCCGGATCAATGTCGAGAAATCATTGATTGTCGGCGGTTTCGACATTGCGCTTGGAGAAGATGGCCGCCTGGAAGGCCGAATTGCCCAATTGACCGACGAACCCGACCAGCCGATTCGCCTTCAGGAAATGAATGCCTTCCTGATCCGCGACGACGAGATTTTCTCGAGGGTCATTGTGAAGGAGGATGGCAATTTCGTGTTCAACGATATCGATCCCGGAGTCTACGGATTTGTGGCCGCCGGCAAGGACGGATTTGCCGCGATCAGCTTTCGTGCTGTTATTGCAACGGATGAGAGCAACGGTCCGGAGACGAAAAACGCCTCGACCGCAATTGCGCCAACGCCAAAGAACCTGCAAGTGGCCTTGTGTCCTCCTGAAGACACGGACTGGCTGCGCGACCGGGTCGAGGAACTCAATCGGGACGACGCAATGGCCGGAGCGGACGGGATGTTCGGGCCCGACATGCCAATGGGCGCGCCGTTTGGCGGGATGTCTGGCGGTTATGGAGGCTATGGATTTGGCGGGCCGTTGGGAGGGGACCTTCTTTCCCTGGCCGAGGCCGGCCTCGCCGGCTGGGCCATCTACGAACTCGTCGATGGGGTCGATGACGCCCCCGTAACGCCCCAACCGGTTTCCCCCACCGGGAACAACAACTAAAAAGCTCGTCGAGGGCGTCATCTTGACGTACACGACTCGGATTTGTTGCGGGGACATACTTCGTCGCAATCAGACCGCTGACTGACCTAAAATGGCACCTGCATTCGTGCTATTCGCCAGATTCGTGGTCCTCAGCCCCCATGCCCTCATTGCAAAGACGGCAGTGGAATCCGTTCAAGACCTGGGGTCCGCGACTTTCCAATAGGGCAGGTAAATCCTCGCTCAGGACTTGAGAATGTCCCCGCCCGGCTGCCGAATGGTGTCAGATTACGCCGATAACGACGGTTTAACGGGGAAACGCCCTTTGGGCCGGCAAAACGGCTCAATTCCAGGTGCCTTGAACCCGCCCTGCAGGCCTGGCCAAAGCCTTGACAATCCAACGCCGATTCTCCAGAATCGCTGGCTCACATTCGAGCAATATGGGTGGAAAATGAAGATTCACACCGGCGATACCGTCGTCGTTATTTCGGGCAACAGCAAGAAAGCCTCCGGCAAGGTCGTCTCCGTCGACCATGACAAGGGACGCGTGATCATCGAAGGGGTGAACATGGTCTACAAGCATGTGAAGCCCAGCCGCCGCAACCCGCAAGGGGGCCGCTTGCACAAGGCCATGCCGATCGATGTCTCCAACGTCATGGCGCTCTGCCCGAAGACCGGCAAGCCAACGCGGATCGGCTATCGCTATCTGAAAGACGGCACCAAGGAGCGTTATGCGGTCGCCAGTGGCGAAAGCATGGGTGTCGTCGCACCCGCCAAAAAACACTACGCCAGCAAATAGCGTCGGAAGAAAAAAGATAACTCCCGCGAAAGGCCCGCCAGCTGGCGGGCCTTTTTGGTGCGCGGGCTTTCGAATTCAGATCTTGAATTTCAGATTTCAGATTTCAGATCTCAGATTTCAGATTTCAGATTTCAGATTTCAGATTTCGGATTTTGGATTTTGGATCTCAGATTTCGGATCTGTGATCTGGAATCGGGATCTGGAATCGGGATCTGGAATCGGGATCTCCGATCTTGAATTTTGGATTGCAAATTTCAGATCGCGGATTGCGGATTGCAAGTCCACAGTTTCCGGATCTGAAATTTGATATTTGAAATCTGAAATTGCCGATTCCGCCTCGATCGGCCAAATCACTATCGGCGCGCCGCCCGGTCCGGCTACTTGCCGAACTGTGGTGTCAGGCCCAGGTGCTTCGCGAGGAACGCCCACTGGTCAGCCAGTTCCTCAATCTGCATCCATGTCGGTTTTCCGCTTCCGTGACCGGCGCGGGTCTCGATCCGGATCAGCACCGGATGGTCGCCGCTATGTGCCTGCTGCAATCGCGCCGCGAACTTGAAGCTGTGCCCGGGCACGACGCGATCGTCGGTATCGGCGGTCGTGACAAGGGTCGGCGGATACGCGGTACCGTCTCGCAAATTGTGGTAGGGCGAGTAGGCGATCAACGCATCGAACTCTTCCTTGCTGGCCGTCGCACAGCCGTAGTCATCGACCCAGTAACGTCCGGCGGTCCAGTTCTGGAACTTCAGCATATCCATCACGCCGACGGCCGGCAGGCAGGCGCCGAACAGATCGGGGCGCTGGGTCATGCAGGCGCCAACGAGCAGGCCACCATTGCTTCCTCCCTGGATTCCGATATGTTCCGGCGAGGTGTATTTGTTATTGACCAGCCATTCTGCGGCGGCGATGAAGTCATCGAACACGTTTTGCTTGTTGGTTTTGGTCCCTGCCTTGTGCCATTTCTGGCCATACTCGCCTCCACCGCGCAGGTTGGGAATGGCGAGCACGCCTCCCATTTCCATCCATTGCAGCCGTCCGACACTGAAGCCGGGTGTCAGGGAAATGTTAAAGCCGCCGTATCCGTAGAGCAGGACAGGATTTTTCCCGTTCAGTTCCAGCCCTTTCTTGTGGCAGATGAACATCGGCACGCGGGTACCGTCCTTGCTCTCGTAGAAAACCTGTTTGACTTCATAGTCGTCCGAGTTGAAGTCCACTTTGGTTTCCCGCAAAAGCCTGCTTTCTCCGGAAATCATGTCGTATCGATAGATACGGGTCGGGATATTGAAGCTGCTGAACGAATAGAACGTTTCCGTGTGATCTTTCTCGCCGCCGAATCCGCTGGCAGAGCCGATGCCGGGGAACTCGACCGTCCTCACAAATTCTCCTTCGCGATCATACATCTTGATCAGTGTGACCGCGTCTTTCAGGTATTCAGCGACCAGCATGTGATTGACCAGCGAGACGCCGGAAAGTGCTTCTTCGGCTTCGGGAATAATCGTCTCGATCTGGTCCGGTTTCGTGACATCGATGCGGATGACTTTCCGGTTTGGGGCCTCCAGGTCTGACTGGAAATAGAACTTGCTTCCGTAATTGCCGATGTAGCCATATTCGTTGTCAAAATCATCGACAAGCTTCACAATTTTGGCGTCTGGTTCGGTCAGCGAACGGTAATAAAACTGGTTCCGGTCATCGGTTCCCTTGGAAACGCTGATCACCAGATAATCGCCATCCTCGGTGACGTTTGGCGAGAAGCTCCATTCCGGGTTGGCCGGATCTTCGTAGACCAGTGTGTCTTCGGACTGGGGCGTGCCGAGTTTGTGGAAGTAGATCTTGCTGTTGAGATTGGTGCTTTGAAATTCGGCGCCGCTTTCGGGTTCCGGGAACCGGCTGTAGTAAAAGCCCGAGTTGTCGTGCATCCAGGAAATGCCGCCGAACTTGAGCCATTTGACTTCATCGTCCAGCAGTTTCCCGCTGGTGGCATCGACGACCTTCCAGGTGCGCCAGTCGGAGCCGCCATCCTGGATTCCGTAGGCCATGTAATGCCCGTCCTTGCTGAACGAGAGGCCGCCGAGTGCCAGCGTTCCGTCGTCCGACCAGGTGTTCGGGTCGAGAACCATGACCGGTTCGCTGTCGAGTGTGTCCATTCGATACAGGACATTCTGGTTCTGCAAACCGTCATTGCGCAGGTAATAGTATTTGTCGGCAACGCGGCTCGGCGCGGTAAACCGCTCGTAGTTCCAGAGTGTTGTCAGGCGGTCGATGATCTCCTTGCGGTAGGGAAGCGATTCCAGGTAGGCAAAAGTCACCTTGTTCTGGTCGTCGATCCATTTTTCAACTTCCTTGTCCACCCGCTTGTCATTTTCCAGCCACTGGAACGGGTCCGGAACCTTGACTCCGTGATATTCGTCGATCACGTCGGTCGTGCGTGTTTTCGGGTATTCGATCATTTGGGCCCGGGCGAAATCGCCGCAAAGTGCCATACCGGCAATTCCCGCCGACACAGCCAAAAATAACAATTTTTTCATGGTGAAAATTATCCAGGAGAATCGGAACCAGCTTCCATCCCGTTCTGGCGGACGGAAACCCTGAAAATAAAATGGCTGTTGCCTTCCGGCATCTTAGCCGGGCCCATCCCCTGCATGAAGGGAAGGGGCCCGTCTGGCGAGAGTTGCCGTAAAACGTGCCGGTTGTGAGGGTTGCCACAAACAGCAAAACCTTGCTGGCTCGGCCTTGTTTCCGCGGGAGGGATGTTCCGGTTTTCTCTCCGGGAAAGGTTGAAAACCTCGCCGCTTCAGACGATAAAATAAGTATGACTGGGAAAGCCGTTTTTCCGAATTCTGCTCACCGCCTGGCACTCGTTTCATGGTGCCTGGGCCTGGCACTTTGCCCGCTGATTTCCCGGCATATGGCTGCACAGGAAAGTGGCAGCAGCGGGGAATGGCCGACGGTGAAGGTCGACGGGCTGGTGCTGGAACACCAGAAATATTCCTTCACCTTGCGCGGGCTCGATCAGGACTATCAGATTTCGATTCCCAACGGCACGCCGATTCTCATGAAGTTGACGTGGCCGGAACTGGACTTCGCGAAGAAAGAGCTGTCGGTGAGGCTGCTGGTAACTGCTGCCGATGGCGATCTGCGAAACAATACACGGCTGCACTATCCGATTCCCGACCCACTTTACTTTTCGGCCGAATTCGAGTCGAAGGAAGAGCTTGACCAGGCGCTTCAACAGCCGGTTGTGTCTCCCGGCAAGTTCATTCTGTCGGGCGAGCCGCCGCCATCGGTGGCCAACAGCTTGCAAGGCCGCCTGTTTCCCGGCCACGCGGTCCATGAGTATCGCCTGGATACCGGTGTCAGCATTATCCCGATCAAGCTCGACCCGCGCAAAGGCTTGATGGCGAATCTGAAAATCACCGATCTTCGACCGCATGAGACCGAGGTCTTTGCGGAGGGACGTTACGAGAACGGGGTTCTCGTCGCCCATTCGATCCGGTTTCAGCCCATAGGCGATCCCTTTGCCGGCTTTGATCCTGAATTGCCCAATGCCCTCGTGATCGGAGACCAGATTTCGATCGGGTATGACCCCCTGTTGCGCAAGGCGCTTGCCGGCAAGATGAATGTGCACCACCCGCCCTGCAACTGTGGCGGCGCGGAGAACTGGCGCGACATTCACCGCTGGCTGTCGAATCCCGATGGCGACCGGCGGCGCTGGGATGTCATCGCGTTCAATTTCGGGCTGCAGGATGTCTCGGCAAGCGAAAACGTCTGGAAGACGGACTTGCGCAATGCCATTCGCACGCTTTCCAAAACCAACGCCCGACTGGTCTGGATCACATCCACTCCGATTCCTCGCGGGTTTGAGAAGCCGTACGCCGGAAACCGGCCCCAGGGGCTGGTGCAGGGAAGGACGGAACTGCAAAACCAGTGGGCCAAGGAAGTGCTTGCCGAATTCCCGTCGGTCAGCGTATGCGATCTGGAAAATCTTGTTTCCAGCAATCCCGACGGGATTTACGACGAATGGTGGCAAGGAAAGTCGGCCACCTTCAATGGCAATCAAAGCCGGCCGCTGGCTGAAGCTGTGGCGCAGTGCCTTATGGAATCCGCCGCTCAAACCAGCCTTCGCTGAGAGCGAGTCTCGCAAGAATAACGCGGCGCGTTGACCAGGGGACACGAAGGAACGGGGCTTGATCAACTTGATCAGCTCACCGGAATTCGCAAGGTCATGCGAAGCCCCGGTTCGGCATTCTCGGCCTTGAGCGAACCGCGCAGGTTGCCAGCCATTCGCCGGCAAAGCGCAAGGCCCAGTCCCACACCCTGCGCTGTCTCCGCCGACGACTGGTCGGACTTGGAAAACGGCAGGAACATGCGGCGCTGTTCGCCAGGAGCAATCCCCGGCCCGAAGTCGCGCACCGACACCGTCATCCAGTCCCCGGCGAACCCGGCCGAAAGGACAACTTTTCTTTCAACAGCATTTCTCGCGTACTTGCAGGCATTGTCGATCAGATTGAAAACGATCTGTTCAATGGCAGCCGGATCGGTCTGAAACTCCCTTTCCATATCTTCGGGGCCGATGACGATCTGAAGTTTCATATCGCATTGGCAGGCCCTTTCGGATAGCCTCGCTTCAAAGCGATCGAGCAATCGCGACCACGACGCCGGTTCCAGTCGGGTTTTCAGATTCGTCTTCTCAAGACGGGCAAACTGGAGCACATTTTCCACAAGATGGGCGAGCCGGTCGGCCTCAACCCGCATCGTTTCTGCGTACTGTTGCTGCTTTTCCGGCGAGGGGACCATTTTTTCGGCCAACATCTCGGCGTACATGCGGAAAGTTGTCAGCGGGGTCCGCAACTCGTGGGTTACTGCCGAGACAAATGCGCCGCGGCGCTGACTCAACTGGATCAGCCCTTGCAACAGAAACGCCCCGGCAATGGCCACAACCCCCAGACAAGCCCAGGCAAAAACCAGCGCCCGGCCAATGCCGGAGCCAGGACCCGGCCCGTTGACCGGCAGGTCCAGCATTCCCCAAAGCCGCTCCCGGTCGATTTCGAGCTGAACCGGCAAGGTTGCCAGCGTCCGGCCAATTCGCAACTCGTCCGAATTCGTTACCGGCAGGAATGTGACCTCGGGCAACAAGTCGGAAATTTCGTCGCGCAGCATTTTCTGTATCCGTTCCCAGTCCAGCCAGCACCCCTGCAGCAGGGTGCCCGCCGGTGAATCGACTCGCCGGGCAAGAAACAGCGTCTCTCCGATCCAGAACGGGCTCATGATTCCGGCAACGGCCTGCGTGTCAGGCTGCTGTTTTTCATCGAAGATCCCCTGGGCTTCGCGATTCTGGGCCCATGCCGACTGGGCAATCGCATCCAGCGACTTGACCCGCTGGTTGAATTCGCGATTGCCGCGATCTTCGTTGCGGTATTGCTGGGCGATCTGTCTTGAGTTCCCGATTTCCGGATCCTCGTTTTGCGTTTGCATCATTCCCTGCGGGGCTTCCGTTTGCACTTCGGGAAGGTAATTGGAGATGGAATTCCCGACGCGTGCACCGTTCGTTGCATCGGAGGGAAGAAGCTGGCCAGCGTCCGTCGCTGTGAGATCGAGGGATTGCCGGGCTGGCGGAATGTGGGCCAGCAAGTCGCTGTATTTCACTTTCGACCTGAGCTGATCGAGTCGCGTGCCGTTGCAGGCCAAAGACTCCGGAGTAATGCCGCAAGCGTTAACGGCCTGGTCGCTTTCGCTCCCTTCCGGGGTCTGCGGCGAGGAAAAAACGTTTTCCGATGTGACCTGGAAGTTCAGAAGAACCAGTTGCGAAGGCGAGAGCAACAGTGGCGATGGCCAGAGCCTGTCAATCTTCGCGGAGACCTGCTCGCTATCCCCCTGTTGCTGCGGGCCGCTTGTTGTCCCGTTCGCCGCGGCTGGATCGTAAAACGCCCGGTACAGGTACCAGGGTCGGGCCGCTTCCTGCGCGATCAGCGGCGACAAAAGACTGTCCATTCGCCACAATGCGCTGCTGACCCGTTCCTGCAACTCCGCTTCCCGCCTGGCAAGTTCCGTTTCCTGCCGGTCGTGCTCCCGCGCCTTGTCCAGCGCAATCGCCTGCCAGCTCAGCCAGGCCAGCGACGGAATCGCGATCGCCAGGCAGGCCACGTACAGCAACCAGATTCGCAAGGGTGATTTCATGACCTGCAAGGAACGGAACGGTGAATGGGACAGTGAACGGGCGTTTTTATCCCCACATGTAACCCTTTCCGCGAACCGTCAACAAGATCCGCGGCGTTGCCGAATCATCTCGCAGCTTTTCGCGGATTCGGGCAATGTGCATGTCGATGGTTCGCGTGGTGATACCTTGCGGGCTGATTCGCCAGACACTGGACAGGAGTTCGTCCCGCGAAATCGCCCTTCCGGAGTTGCAGACAAGGTACCGCAGGAGCTCGGCTTCTTTTTCGCTCAGTTCGAATCGTTCACTATTGCTGTGCCGGATTTCCCGCCGCTCGAAATCGACCTCGCCTTGTTCAAAGGCGACTGTCGCGACATCCGCGGGCCGGGAGGGACTGCGACGCAACACGGCCTGCACCCGGGCGATCAGTTCGCGAACACTGAAGGGCTTGACCACATAGTCATCGGCTCCGCCGCGGAGTCCGGCGACCCGGTCCGATTCGTCGCCTTTGGCCGTCAGGACGATCACCGGCTGGGTTGGCCGTGCCTGACGTACCGCGCGGAGGATTTCCATTCCCGGTGTGCCGGGCAAGGCCAGGTCGAGCAACAACAGATCGTATTCGGTATTGATCGCCATCCGCAGCCCGGACGTTCCGTCGCCTGCCTCGCTCACCCGGTAGCCGTTGAAAGTCAGGGCATCGACGATTCCGCGGCGGATGGCCGCGTCGTCTTCGATGGCAAGGATGGCATGCGCGCTCATGGTCCTGAAAGGCTTCCCCTTGTGAGGTGGAGATGGCAGCAAAGGCCGGATTCCGGCTATCAATTCTAGCCTGCACCCCCCGAATCCGTTGTAACGGTGCTGTAAAGGCCATTTTTCCGGCTTTTTCCGGCTGGCGAAACGACCCATCGAGGGCCGGCCATCCCCGTCGCGCCTTGCTTTGGATGGCCTCCCCAAGATAGTATTGTCAGAAGCGACGGGAACAAAAAAACCCGGCAACCCGTTCCACACTGTTTAGTCGCCGTACCTGACAGGTCGGCGAGTGAGTCTTTTGAACCATGTCGGAAATTGTTCCCTTAAGCCTCCTTCGGTCCGGTGCACGTGGTGCCATCGATCAGGTATCGGGGCAACCCAACGAGGTCCAGCGAATGCAGGAACTCGGTCTCAGTGCGGGATGTGAAATCGAGGTACTGCAGGAGGGCTGCCCTTGCATTGTTAAGTGCAAGGAAACGCGATATTGCCTTCGTGGCAACGACTGCAATTGCATCTGGGTCCGTATCGGTGAACCCTCATGAGAGCCGCTGCTGCGGTGACTCTGGACACCCTTCCTGTGGGGGGACGCGGTGTCGTCTCTTCGGTGACCGGCAGTGATTCGCTGGCCACCCGGATCATGGAAATGGGCGTGACGCCCGGCGCACAAATCACCGTGATGGGAACGGCCCCATTGGGCGATCCGATTGAAGTCGAGATCCGCGCCTACCGCCTGAGCCTTCGCCGCAACGAGGCCCGCAGGATTCTGGTAATCCCGGACTGATTCCATTGGGAATGCGGGAGAAGCTGCGCTGACCTGGGACAGGAATCCCCGCAGCCTACCGTTCGATCGTCACACCTACTCCGACGGAATCGCCGCCCAGGATCGGCTCAATCTGGAAGTCCCGGTCCGCCATGAGTTCGGATTTCGAAATACTTTGCGTCGCCAGGCAAGCGAGACCCCAGCCAAGAAATGCCTGAGACGGAAAATGTCCGTTATCGGTAATTCGCGAAACAGCCGGCAAGGTCGATACGACGAACCAGGCAGCCTTGGCGCGATAATCGTCCGTCATTTGCATCGCGGTCAAAAAGGGGATGGCGCCCATGAAGGCATGTCCGCTGACGGCATTGTTGTCGCCAAAAGGCTGCCATTCGGATGCTTCGCGATTTTCCCCGGGCCGCGACCCTCCAAGCAACCGCTGCGATATCAGCAACGGAGGCGTGCCGAGCAATACAGCGCGCAGTGAGCGATCACCCCACTCGCCGACACGCAGCGCCCGCGGGTGATCCGTCAGAAAGTGCTTTCCGACGATCGCGCTGCCTGCATAAATTGGCAAAAGAAAATAACCTTCGCCAAAGAACTTGTACTCACTGACGAATTCGCCGAGTTCGTCCGAACTGGCAAACGTCACATTATCCTGAAAATGATCGAGAATGTCCTGGTCCAGTTCGGTATTGGCCATCCATGCTCCCAGTCCAAGTCCGCCAATGACCCATGGAATGTTCTCCAGCGTGTAAAAGTTGCCGAGATCGGATCTAACATCGGACACAAACCCGGCCAGGTAACTTTCGCGATAACTTTCCTTGTCCGGGTCCGGAAGCTCAAGCTTCGCTGCATACCCGGGATCAATGGATTCATGCGCATCGTCCGCAATGGACTTGTAGCCTGTATCCAGTGACTGAAAGCGAATGTCCCGGGATCCGCCCCCGGTATCGAACCACGTTGCGGAAGAGTCTGCGGTCGAAAGTCGTTTGCCTGAAACCGAGCCTGTCTCACTGCCTGGCTCGCGGGATTGCACCGTTTGCAGGGGCAAACGAAACTCGCCAGATGCCCAATGTTCACTGACCGGCGACTGGCAACCGACGACCTCGGGCAGACCGATCAAGAGCAAGACGCCAATCCGGCACCAGTGCCTTTCGATGCGACCGCGCCATTTCGATAAGCCAGTCGCCATCAGGCTGCCCATACAATTTCGGGGAGATATCTGATTAGTCAATCGGCAGCCGTACGCTTGTTGCGAACCAGTCGAGGTACCATCTGGGCCGGAATAGAAAGGGGGCTTGTCCCAAAAGGACGGCAATTTCGCAAGATGCACGTGGGTTGATAGCAGTGCCGATGCCATCGCTTTCCGCAATCCGCGGGACCTTTTTCCCTGATTTCGCCGTTTGCGATCGACTTTCCCCTTCTTGTTTCACGTAACCGTGCGATGACGAAGCACACCCCGGGCATTGTATCGGGGGGAGGATGTCGTTTCCCTTTCAAAGGCAAGGGAACAGGCAATGGCATTGGACAATGCCAAGGGCAAGCGGACATGCCTGCCGTCGCGAGGCTAGTCCGGCGAAGAACCGTTCTCTGTTTCAAACAGTTTCTGCGTGAGCTGGATTCCTGAATCGAGCCCCATCTGTTTGAGCGAATCCGCAAATACCGGATGTTCGCCGGTCCAGACCAGCGAGCCCTGCACACGGCCTTCCCCATCCATGCCCTGACCGCGAAACCTGTACAAATCGCGGAAGATATAGTCGTTGTTTCCATCCAGTCCCAGGCACTCCGAAATAGTCATCACGCGACGCGAACCATCTCCCAGCCGGGCAATTTGCACAACAAGCTGAATGGCCGACGCGACCTGGACCCGCGCCACATGGACCGGCAATGACACATCGCTCAGCATGCACAGCGTTTCCAGGCGGACAGCCGAATCGCGCGGCGTATTGGCGTGCACGGTTGTCAACGATCCTTCGTGTCCGGAGATCATCGACTGGATCAGATCGAGGGCTTCGCCCCGGCGGACTTCTCCGACGACAATCCGGTCAGGACGCATGCGCAACGAATCGACAAACAGGTCGCGGATGGTGACCGGCTTGCGCCCTTTCGAGCCCGGCTGCGCTTCCAGATAGAGCGTATGCGGCTGGTGAAGCTGCAATTCCGAACTGTCCTCAATCACGATAATCCGCTCGTTCTCCGGAATCGCGGACGACAGCGCGTTGAGCAGCGATGTCTTGCCGGTTCCGGTGCCCCCCGAAATGACAATGTTGCGGTGAGCGATCACTGCCAGTCGGAGAAACTCCGACACCTCGGGCGAGATGCTCCCCCATTGAACCAGGGTTTCCAGGTTAAACGAGGACTTTTTGAACTTCCGGATAGAGAGGCAAGTCCCCTGACGACTGCTTGGTGCGACGATCACGTGCACACGCGAACCATCCGGCAGCCGTGCGTCCATGCTGTGTTGATCGCCTCCGACCTGTCTCCCGACATATTCCGCAATGTTTCGCGCTGCCGCGGTGAGAAACGCCTCGTCGGGGAAACGGCATTCGCTCCGGTAGAGCTTTCCCCCTTTTTCGAAAAAGACCGTTTCGTGACCGTTGACCAGCACTTCCGAAACTTCCGGATCGTTCAGCAATGGCGATATCGGATGAAGGAAGTACTTGAGCGTTTCGTTGTAGATATCCCTGTGATGCATGATTCGTTCCTGGTCCGCGGTTTCGGGCTTCTCATTGTAGGTCGAAATGCCGGCGAAATCGTACCCATACCGTTCCCATTCGCGTGCCCTTCTGCTGCCCCCTGAAAGAATCCCGGATATTGCGACATTTTCTGACTGGAGGTTGCCCTGGCAGCCCGTTGAATAAAAATGTCGTCATCCCTGCGGAAGCGGGGATCCAGTTTCGACGGCGTCTGTTACGATTGGAACCGGAAGTCCCCAGGCACGCTGAAATCACCAGTTTCCACTCGTATGAACCAGCAATACGAAAAATTCGAAGCCATTGGCAAAGGGCGTCATTCGGTCATCTATGAAGGGCACGATCATGGACCTCTCAACCGGTCGGTGGCCATCAAGGAGCTGTCCGCTCCCTACAAGGATGATCCGCGCAGAGTCGCCTCGTTCCTGAAAGAAGCCGGCTTTCTTGCCAATCTCGATCACGAACATTTGTTGAAAGTCTATGGGGTCGTTCAGGACTCCAATCTCGTTATCACGGAACTCCTGGAAGGAAGCCTGGATCAGCTGGTCGCCGAACGCGGTCCGATGACCAGCGACCGGGTTCGATCCGTTATCCAGCAGGTATTGAAGGCTTTGAATTATCTTCATCGACGAAATATCCTTTACGGCCGGATCCGTCCGTCCAAGCTCCTTTTTTCCGACCGGGGCAAGGTGAAGCTCGGCGGTTTTGAACCCATCGAAAACGGCCTGATTCCCAGGCCTGAAGTCGAGAAGTACGTTGCCCCCGAAATCCTTTCGACGGATTTTGGACCCGTGGGCCCGGCGCTTGATTTCTATTGCCTGGGGTTCACCGCCCTGGAGCTGTTGCTGGGCAAAAAGTTCGACGATATTTTCCCCGTCATCATTGGCGACAAGGAAATGTCCGACGTCGGCTGGTTGCGCTGGCACAGCTCCCCGGAACCCCTTCCATCCGTAAAGAAGCTGGTCCCCGGTGTCGCGGGCGATCTGGCAGCCGCTCTCGATGCCATGTTGAAAAAACAGGTAGCGGAAAGGCCTGGATCGGCAGTCGAAGCCATGCAACTGTTGAATGATGTCGATCCCATCCCGGTGATTGACGGAGTCGAACAATCCATCTTCATGGACAGCGGCCGGAGAAAAAGGGCCGACGCCCAGAAAGCCAGGGGGGCCGCATCGCCTGCCGAATCATCCAGCCCGGCTCAACCGGCTGCCTCCCCTCCACCAAAACCTGGTCGAAGCAAACCGGCTCCGTCCCGGTCTGCGCCGGCCAGGAAGAGCTCGCTTCTGCCAGTCATCCTGTTACTTTTGCTTGTCGGCGGACTTGGAGCGGGTGGCTGGTGGACCTGGACCAAGGATCCCTTCGGGTGGTTCAATCGCCAGGTGGCAAAAAACTCATCGCAGCCCAAAGTCGACGAATCCGGCGACAAGACTGATCCGCAGACGCCCGTCCAGCCCCAGCCAGTCGCCGTCGAGTTCCGATTCGGACCGGAAATTACTGGTCCGGTCCGGATCGCAGAGAACGGCGTGTTGCTGGAACCATTGGACGGCAAGTGGATGCTCCTTCCCGGCGCGCACAAACTGGAATTCGAGACCGACGGCTACAAGGGGGCGGGCGAGTTCGATGTTTCTTCAACGAACCACCGCTTCGATGTTGCCATGCAGGCGATCGTAAAGCCGGTCTCCCATCTGGATCTGCCGATAGAGGTGGATCCGCCGGACGCCTTGTTGCGAATCAATGATTCCGAGGTTGCTCTCGAGGGAGGCAAGGCAGGCATTCATCTCGAACTCGCCACGGCGAAATTCCCCCTCCAGATCGAAGTGACCCGCGACGGTTATGAATCACTCAAGTCCGCATTCGAACTCCCCGGGGATTTATCGAACGTTTCCCCGCTCCGGTTCGCCCTTCGTCCCTACCTGCGAGTCACGCCGGCGGAATCCAGCGTGGCGATCGCCGGTCAACCGCTCGAAAAAACCGAACACGGATTTTTGCTTCCCCGGCTGGAAGGGCCCTACTCCCTGACAATTGCCTGCGAAGGCTACGTTCCCTTTGCCCAGGAAGCTTCGTTTGACCTTCTCAAGTCGTGGCAGTTCTCGATTGAACTTCTGAATGACCTCGACCACATTTTTCGGCTGGGCCAGAAAGCTCTTGGCGAGCAACAGTACGATACCGCCTTGCTGCACTTTTCGGATGTGCTGGGCAAGGATGCGGAGCGTTACATGACGGCGTACCTGTTCCGCGCCCAGGCCTCCATCGGTCGCAATTCCGATGAGAAGGACCGGCTGTCAGCCCATGAAGACCTCACCGCGTTTATCGACAGCAGCCTGGAGACAATCTCTGCCATCGACCGTGCCCTCGCCCATTTGCTGCGGGCAAGGCTCGGCCGGGAAACCGCATTTGAGGAAGCTGTTGCCGATTACCAGCGGTCGCTGGAACTGAATGACCTCCCGGAAGTCCGGCTTGAACTGGCGGAATACTTGTTGGCGCGGGCAAAGTCGGAAGTCGATTCCGGCAACGCCGACCTGGCACTGGAACATGTCGCCATGGCCATCAAGGTCCTTCCCGATCACGCTGCCGCCTTTGCCCTGCGAGGCTTTATCCTGCGCGATCAAAAAGCCGACTTCGAGAAGGCCCTGCGGGATTTCGAAAAGGCGAGGGAGCTGAAATACGATCCGGAGCACGAGATGTTGCTGGCCATCGGAGACACCTGGTTTGCCTGGGGCGAAAAGACCGGACAGGGACGGAAATTTGAAGAGGCCTCCGCCCAGTTCGAAAAGGCCGCTGCACAATTCTCCAGCGTCAACAAGAACTCCCGTTTGCCGGAAGACATTCGTACGGCTTCCCGCGAAAAGTACCTGGCCAGCATTCGCTACATCGGCGATTGCCATCGTGGAATGAAAGACTACGACAAGGCGATCGACTTTTATACGAAAGCGATCACGGAAAGTGGCGACTCGGACGCTGTGGCCTGGTCCAGTCGCGGGAACTGCTACAAGTTCCTGAACAATCTGGCCGCCGCCGAAAAGGACCTGGTCAAGGCGCTTGAGCTCGACAGCTCCCTCGACCTCGCCCACGTTTATTTGGCCCAGGTCATGATCAAATGGGGTGACGACCTGGCCGCCGAAAGGGTGCAGGCGGACGCTTCCGAACAGGACCGTCTGAAACGGGATTCCATTGCCAGGTACGAGGAAGCGATTCGTCACATTCAGCCACTCGTCGAACGCGATCCGCAGGCGCGCTATTTCGATCTGATGATCGCCGCCTGCCAGCAGCTGAACCTGGCCGATCCCACCGAGACCAATGCCTCCCGGTTGCGCGAATGGAACGAGAAATATCAGGCCTTCCGCAAATAACCGGCTTTTCCCGGCTGATCGGCAAGCTGGCCAACCGCGAATGGCAGGGATTCACCCCTTCACGGAAACTCGCCTTCCTGAGTGGCTTTCACTGAAAGGATTTGCCGCTTCGCAACATTTCCCGGTATGCCCTGATAACGAGGGCAACAATTTGCCCAGTCAAATGGCCCTTGCTACCGGAAATATCCCATGCGAAACCGAAATTCCCTCTCCAGCCGTATTCGTTTGATCGCCGGTATCCCGGCGGTGTTTTCCCTGTTTGCGATAACCGTTTGGTCGGGTTCGGCCAATGCACAATGCAATAAAGGCAAACAACAGCAACCCAGGTGGCAACCCCAACAGCCTCAATGGCAGCCCCAACAACCTCAATGGCAACCCCAGCAACCCTGGCCGGGTCAAGGGACCAATCCTCCGGGACAGTGTTCAGGTTCCATACCCCAGCCACCCCAGGCATTGAATCCCTCGGACTGGAATCAGGTTGGCGGCTATCCCGGCGGTTATCCAGGCAACGAAGATGTGATTGTCGATCAAAACCCGCAATCGAATTCATCGCAGCAGAATTCGCAAAAGCCACCGGTTGCCGATAAACCGGATAACAAACCCGCTGACAATTCACCATCACTCGATTCGCAGCCGGCCGGACCGTGGGACCAGTGGTCGGATCTTCCGCCACTTCATGGCGACTTCCAGCAGATGGTCCATCAGACGGTCAACGATCTCGACTGGTTGATGGCATCGCACGGCGAACAATTTTCCGCAGCAGCAGCCGACCTTTTGCGAGAGGCCAAGAGCCAGCTGGAGCTGAGCTGCCGCATCTGCGACGAGGACCCGGACCTGTTTGCCGGAAGCTCCGCCAACGACGAGTCGATTCGCAATGTTTCTGAACAGCTTCGCCAGTTCCAATCGCTGTTGAATTCGACTCTGGAACTTGCCGAGATGCGCGAGATGCTGGCCATCATTTCACCCGCCCGGGCCGATAGCCGCAAACTGAATGCCGCCTTCAGCCTGCTCGATGACGCCAGCCGTCCACGGATGTTTGCCCTGTTCGCAGTCGAGACCCTGCAGAAGCGGGCCACCCAGCTCGTCGGTTATGCAGAATCGGTCGAATCGGGAACGTTCCAGCCAGTTGCGGAAGAAACTTCCGTCGGCACCCTCACCGCAAACACTGCGGCCCCGGACTTTTCGCTCAAGAGCATCGATGGCAAATCGGTAACACTCGGCAGCCTTCGCGGCAAGAAAGTCGTCCTGGTATTCAGCCGCGGCCACTTCTGCCCCTACTGCATGGGTCAGGTCCGCCAGCTGATGGCCGTAAGCTCGCAGCTGCAGGCCGCCAACACTGAAGTCGTCATCGTCTTCCGCGAACTGCAGCCGGGAGCCGAAGAGGCACAGGGAATCGATGGACTTCGCCGGTTCCAGCAGCAGGCCAATGCTCCTTTCACGCTGGCAACTGACTTCGGATCCCGCCAGACCGATCGCTACAGCCCAAACGGCAATTTCTCGACCTACATCCTCGACGAACAAGGCCGAATCCTCTCGGTTCTTGAAGGGGTCAAGTACATCCGTCCATCGGCCCAGGCCATCCTGAATGCGGTTACCCGCAGCCGGCCATAGATGGCAATGGCGTGGTCGAAGGGACAAGTGCCAGTCGGCCGGCCCAAAATCGAACGAAAGCAGACAGCCCCGCAGCGAAGAGTTGCGGGGCTGTTTTTTGCGGGGTGACGTCGTGAACGGTTTCGGACGTCGAATTCAGGCATCTTCTCAGGAAATCGATCTGGCAAGCCGGCCTGTTTTCCAGTGTTTTCAGGAATTCTTGTCGCCGTTTTGGACAAAAATCGATCCGATTGTCAGAGGCAGAGAGGAGCCGCGGCCTGGCTCCGCTGCCATTTCGCTCTTCCCACAACCTTTCCCTTTCCGGAGACTTTTCATGTTCCGCTCCAACCGCAAGTCCCGCCGATATGCCCAATCGATCTCTGGTCAAAAAAGCCAAATCAAATCGCCGTCGTCAAAAACCCGCTCCTCCGCGCTTGCCTTCGAGAAGCTGGACGAAAGGATCAATTTCTCAGGGCTGTCCGGCGGCCCGGCCTCCGGTGTTTTTGATCTCGATCTGTTTGAAGAGAATATCCAGCGAACCTTTTTTGACAGCTCTGCCGGCTTTGGCTACTCGATCAACCAGAACGGCGAGATCGCGGTTCGATCCGGCGCGGACGGGAACGCACGGATGGAGGACCGCGAACCGATCAAGCTGTTCACACCTGATACCGTGACGACGATCGCCAGCGTCGCCAAGACCATAACGGGAACAGCGATCATGCAACTGTTCCAGAACCAGGGGCTGTCGGTCGACAGCGCGATCTATCCATTTCTCCCGGCGGAATGGCGCGACGCACTGGATGCTCCGCAGCGGGCGGCGGCCAAAGCGAGCATCCAGACCATCACCTTTCGCGAACTGCTTACGCACACCAGCGGCATCCGCGTTCAGGATCAGGATGGCGATGGGAGTATCAGCCTTACTGAACAAACCAGTTTCGCCGGCCTTCGTGTGACGATTCTTGGCGGCATCAACATGGCCAACAAGGCGATTGTTGACTACGAGAACGCCAACTTCGCCCTGATGCGCGTCATGCTCCCCTACATCTGGAACGAAGTCGACAACAGTGAGCTCGACAATGCCGCTGATCCGGCAACCTTGACTGCTTCTTACTACGTCAGTTATGTACGGGACAACGTTTTGGGGCCAATGGGAATTGCCGATGCCGACACAAAACCAGCGGTTGGCGACGATGTGCTGCATTATGCCTGGCCGGATGACGGCACCGCCAGCTTCGCCTATGGCGACCGGACAACGCTGGCCGGCGGTGAGGGCTGGTTTCTCAGCGTGAACGAACTTGCCGCCTTCCTCGCCCATGTTCGTTACGATGACACGATCCTCTCGGAATCGACTCGCGGTCAAATGAGATCGGGCCTGCTCGGCTGGCGAAATCCGGACGACTCCGGATACGGTCGCGGGATGTTCGGCGAATATTACTCGCATGGCGGCGGCCTCGATCGCCTGTTGACCGGGATCATGGACTTCCCGAACGGAGTGCAGATCGCCATCGCCGCCAATTCCGATATCGACCCTCAGAACATGCCACATTACACGGCCTATGCGAACTCCTCGCCCCACCAGTTGTTGATGGTTCAGCGCGCCTTCGAAAATGCCTGGCCGGAAATTACCATCGGCGGCACGGCCGAACCCGATACTTTTGAAATTCGCGCCAACAACAGCAACACCGGCGCTGTGGACATCCTGCTGAACAATGTTCTGGTAGTTACCCGCTGGGATGAAACCCTCGACAAGATTACCCTGAACGGCGCAGGAAGCGATGACACCTTTATCATCGACGCCTTGCCGGGGACCTTTGAACTGGTGGTCAATGGAGGAGCCGGAGCTGACGTATTTGAAATCGCCGACCAGCCAGTCAATGACCGGGGACACGGCATTGTGACGGTCAACGGCGGATCCGGCGACGACGTACTGAACTTTGACGAAGTCTCCTGGGCCGGGGGGCATTCCTATACGGTGTCATCGACCGCCATTTCCAAATCCAGTCGGCCCGCACCGGTAAATTACAGCAGTATCAGCAGCCTCCACGTCTACGCCGGCGGGGGCAATGACACGATTCGCGTGAACTCAACTCCCTCCGGCACCGAGGTATTTGTTTACGGCGACGCCGGCAATGACACGATCCGCGCCGGGAATCAGGACCTGTCGGCCAATCTTCGCAACAGTGTGCGGGTCTTCGGTGGCACCGGCACGGATACCGTTGTGCTGGACGACCGCAACGGCGGAAACGCCCTGACCAACTACGTCCTGCAGCCGACATGGTTCACACAGGATGGCTATTCAGGGCTTGTCCACCAGACGGAAATTGAAACTGTCTCCCTGCAAACCACCAATCAGGCATCGAACATCCATGTTCGCGGAACGCTGCCTGGCCAGTCTGTCCAGATCAACGGCCGGAACGGAAACGACTCGCTGTTCGTGCATTCAACGGCTGCGAATTCGACTGTCGGTTTCATCGGAGGTGCCGACACAGATACCGTGGTCTTGACCCCTGAAACTGCCGACCTCGACCTGTTGCAAGGAGGTATCGGATTCGATGGCGGCAGCGGAACGGATACGCTGCGCCTGCACGATGAGTACGATCAGGGCCTCGATCTTCCCGGACAAGGTAATCCCTACCACGACAGCTATACAGTCATGTCTGCCGCCGTGTTGCGCGGAGGCAACTTTGCCGACGTGACGTACCTATCAACGGAGTTTGTCGATCTGCGAGCCAATCAATTTCGGAATCTGATTCGTGTGAATAGTCTTGCGTCAGCGACCGATCTGCTCGTGTATGCCGGTGGCGGGGACGACGACATTGTCTTCGCGAACAATTCCGGGGATCTGGATACCTCTGTTCTCGGCGACCTGGCCGTTTATGGAGGAGCCGGCTACGATCTTGTTCATTTCCGTGATTCATTCGATGACTCGGGTCATGATTCCTACCAGATAGAGAACACCACTTTTACAAAAACCGGTATCGATTCGTGGTTCTACACGCAGATGGAGTCCATGATTCTCGATGCCAGCCCGTTCAACAACTCGATCACCGTTTCAGGCGTCGGCCCGCTCGACCTCACCATCAATTCCAGGGGCGGAGATGATACGATCGAAGTCGGTATCACGAGGGCCGACCTGGTCCGCGCTTCCATGCATATTCGCGGGGACGCCGGCAATGACCGGATAAACCTGAACGCCATGGCGACACCTGACAATGTCACGTGGACAATCGACGGCAACACCGTTGACATGTCCATTGCAACCTTTGGATCGCTGGACCACGATTCGACCGAACTGTTTGTGCTGAACGCCCCCGCTGGCGACGATACGGTCACTGTGATCAGTTCGCCGGCAACCACTGTGCTGGATCTTCAGATGAACGCCGGGAATGACAGAGTCCGGATTGGCACCGGGCTCGTCGATGCCGTCGGAGGCAGTGTTTCCGTCAATGGGGGCGCCGGGGAAGATTGGCTGACCGTCGATGACCGTTTGCACGACGTCGCTTCAACCTGGGGGGTCAATACCGCTTCCGTATTTCGCGATGATTTCTCGGTCTCTCATGCCGGTGTGAACCGGGTGCTTCTGAGATCCGGGGACAAAAACGACCAGATCAATGTCTATTCGACGGCGTTTGGAGTCACGACTGTCATTCGCTCCGGGCAGGGTGACGATCGCGTTTCCCTGAGCCCGCTGGCCAGAAACCTGTCGACTATCGCCGGCCCGATCGAAGTCCGCGGCGAACAGGGACATGATGTCGTCGTTGCACGCGATGACATGTTTGCAGGCGGAGCCGCAGCCCCTTACTCCGTACAGACCCATTCGCTTTCGCGAAACGGTTTTGGCGGATTGAGTCACGGTTCGATCGAGTTGATGCGAGTCATTGGCGGGGCCGGAAACAATGTCTTCAACGTCCTCGGATACAACCCTGACGTGTTCTTTGCCTTGCATGGCGAAAACGGAGATGACACGTTCAATGTCTGGACCGGGCCGGATGGCTCAGGCACCGGCGGGACGATCATGATCTACGGCGGACTCCAGAATCTGGCTGGCGCCGGAGACCGGCTGAACCTGTTCCATCAGAACCCCTTGAGCGTCATCCATGACAAGGATCCGCTGGTTCCGAAGAAAGGGTCCATTGATGCGTTCTATACCGATGCGAAGTTTTCCGTTCTTTATGAGGATATCGAGCTGATTGTCTGATTTCGCCGGTCAAGAACCTGACCCCGGCCGTCGATTTTCCTCCGTCTCCTGCCCGCAGGGTGTATAATCCGTGACGCGGGTCGCGTGCGGGTTTCGGCAGCAGGGGAGTCGGAAGGTGGTGCCATCGCCGGTTTCGGAAAGTGACTACACATTGTGGGTCGGCGGACTGCGTGAGGGGGAAAGCAAGGCAACCGTTCGTCTCTGGAACCTGTACTTCGAACGGATGATGATTGTCGCCCGCCGAAAGCTGTCGTCAGTCAACCGGGCACCTCGCGACGAAGAAGACGTGGCCCTGAGCGCGTTTCGGAGTTTCTGTCTTGGCATGCGCGAAGGCCGCTTCGCGACTGGCGATGAAGCAGACAATCTGTGGCCCCTTCTGGTCACCTTGACCATCAACAAGGCGATCGACCATGTACGGCATAGCGGACGAAAGAAACGGGGCGGCAACCCGGACCGCCTTCAGAATCTGCGCGGTCCGGAATTGCTCGACCGGCTCGCCTCGAACGAGCCGGCACCCGAACTCGTTGCCGCCACCGCCGAATCGTTTGATCGCCTGATCGCCAGCCTCGATGAAAGCGGCGATGCGGATCTGCGGACGATTGCCATACTTCGCATGGATGGCGAAAGTCCGGAAATGATCGCCACGGAACTCGGCTGCACCCTGCGCACGATCCAGAGGAAACTCAAGACCATCCGCGCGATATGGGAGGCGCAGTGCAATTGAACACTCCTCCCCCCGATCCCGGCGACGGAACCCGGTTTGACGATCTCTCGCCGCAGCAAATGGTTGAGATCAATCGCCTCTGCGATTCGTTCGAGCAGGGCTGGGATCATGAGAGAGCGGAATTCCTCGAGCAGTTCCTGTCTTCGGTCCCGGACGGCCTGAGGGCAGCGGCACTTCCCGAACTGGTCGCCATCGATCTTGAACGCCGGGCGCGCCGCGGGCTTGCCACTGATTCGGAAAACTACTTGCAGCGATTTCCCGATCTTTCGCGCTCCTGGCTGGATCGGCAGGTCGAACTTCTCGCCGGCCTTGACGCTCCGGAAAATGAACCGGAACTCCCCATCCCGGAATCTGTCGGCGACTATCGGCTTCACCAGGAACTTGGCCGGGGCGGAATGGGCCGGGTGTTCAAGGGCGTTCATCGACTGATGGGTCGTGTCGTCGCCATCAAGGTGCTTCACCCGTCGATCAACCGCCAGAACGCGGCCCAACGGCGATTCGAGCGCGAAGTCCGCGCGGTTGCCAGCCTTTCTCACCCGAATATTGTTGCGGCATTCGACGCGCGCGAGGACAACGGCATTCTTTACCTCGTCAGCGAATTTGTCGATGGAACCGATCTGGCGCGGGCAGTTCGCCGAAAAGGCCCGCTGAATCCGCGAACGGCCGTGAACTATGTACTACAGGCCGCCCAGGGACTGAAGTACGCTCACGATCAGGGACTTGTCCATCGCGATATCAAGCCGGGAAACTTGCTGGTCGATCGCAAGGGAGTGGTGAAAATTCTCGATCTCGGACTGGCGCGATGGCGGATGACCGATGACTCAACGGAACCCGGGGCTTCACTGACTCGAACCGATCATATCATTGGAACGGTCACCTATATGTCCCCCGAGCAGGCACGGGCACCGCAAAGCGTCGATGGCCGAAGCGATATCTACAGCCTCGGTTGTACCCTGTACTTCCTGCTCACAGGAAGACCACCGTTCTCGGGAACGGGCCCGGTCGACACCCTCCTCGCCCATGCCAATGACCCGGTCCCTGTTCTCTTTTCCACATCGCGCGACAAACCCGTTCCCCAGGAGCTGCAACAGCTCGTGTCGCAAATGCTGGCCAAGAATCCGAACGACCGTCCGGCGGACATGCGGGCCCTGATCGCCTCATTGAAGGCCGTTCAGGATTTGCTGAAAAACCAGGACTCGACGCCCGCAACCTCGCTCTACACCCATGCCGCACTTGCGTCCCCCTTGTTCACGCCAGGCCAGTTACCCGGGTCGCCAGCTTCCGAAAAAGCCCACCCGTCCGGCAGCCATTCGCGTCGGCCGGTCGGGAAAAAGCGGTTTTGGTTTGTCATGACAGGAGCAGGCGTTGCTCTGGTGCTAATCCTCGCCGGTTTGTCGATCGCCCGCCAGCTGTCCGATTCCGGTGAAACAGACCTTTCTGCAACAGGCGATCTTTCCCGGGGATCGTCGACGGGGGCGAACGATCGCGTGGATGCTGCGGGTGATGAATCTCGCGAACCACCGCAAATTGCACCATCCGGATTCCGGTTCAACGGCACTTCGAATTACTTGCAGGCGGAAGGTTTCAACGTCCCGTTCCGGGGACAGGCAATGATCGAGGTGCTTGTTACGGCAGAAGAACATCGCGGCCCATCCAATCTCGTGACATGGTCGGGACCGCAACTCATTGCGCTGTTTCGATCGAGCGATCCCGTTTGGGGAATCGCCATCTACGATGGGGAGAGATCCCTCCTCGTTACGACCACTTCGCCACTGCCCATTGGCAGAGAATCGCTGGTTGCCGGATCGTGGGACGGCCGGCAAATTCGTCTGTTTGTCAACGGAAATGAAGTACCCATTCGACCGACGGAGTACGCTCTCAGCCCGGGACCGATTGCTCTTTTCGTTGGCGGCTTACCCGCAGACACACTTCCACCCGAACAGGGCACCCGCTTTTTCGCCGGATCGATTCGCGCCGTGCGCGTCAGCCAGGGAGAGCTCCCGGCGCCGGCCCGCAATCTGCAGGAGTTGCTGGTCGCTCCTGATTCGACGGTTGCCCTTCTTGCCGTCGACGATGCGTCGCCGGACCGTCTCCGCGATTTGTCGCCGAATCAGTGGAGGCTCCGTATGTTTGACGTGCGTTAGGACTGTTTCCCTTTTCCCGCACTCCAGCCAACTTGCTTGCTGTGACGCGACTACCGCTCGCTGCCCGACGGCGGGAGCTTGCGGCCGGGGGTCCAGGGGACACCGGCATCATCCAGCGCTTTTTTCAGCGCTTCGTAGTCGACCTCGATCACAGCGCGAATCTCGCCAGACACTGCGGCAAAGTCTTCTTTGGCGATGGCAAGCTGCCTGCGCTGCGTTCCGGTCGGCCCATAAGACTGTCCAAACGTCCCGAACGTCGCCGAGAACATGCGGCTCATGATCGACGGCGAATCGTTTTCGAATCGCTGGCTGCGAGTCGGATCGCCAGTGATCTTTTCCTGCGCATCGACAAGCTTTGTCTCGACCTGTCTGGCCTGATCGAGAAGCTCCAGCGGTGCCTTTCGCCCGTCGCGAATCAGGTCCTTGATTGCCCGCACTTCCTCAAGAGCTTTTTCAAGGGTCGCCTGAAGCGGAGCGATCGACTGTTGCAGGGCGGCGGCTTCCTGCTGGAATGCCAGGATTTGCTCGCGGCCCGGCCCGGCAAGTCCCGGTTGGGCGATCGCTTCGACGACGAAGGATACCGGCTCGCAAAGTTTGGTCGTCTTGTCCCCCGTCCGCTTCCAGGCCGTCACCGAATACGTCCCCGGAAGCACCGTCAGCGAAAAACCGCCTTCATTTCCGAAGGGAGCGTATTGCAAGCCCCAGGTGGTGCGGTGAAGTCCCGCCGAACTGGATGCATCCAGCCGGTCGACCAGGTTGCCGCTGGCATCACGGATTTCGAACAGGACAACGGGTGCGTCTTCCCGATCTTCCTCGCGCAGTGCTTCCCAGCCGGGATACGCGTCATCGTCGTCAGCGTTTTTCCCTTCCTGCTCGCGCCGTTGGTCCTTTTTCGTCTTGAGCGATTCCTTCAGATGGTAGGTGAAAGTCGCTCCATAGGGCGGATTGTCGGCAACATAATAACTGTCCCCGGCAGAGCCGCGCAGCCCGCCGAGCTTGTCGTCCGGATTGTAAAGCCATGCATTCTTGACCGGGAAAATATGCAAGTCCTTTTTCAGGTTGTCCTGATTGAGATCGCGCAACGGCGTGTAATCGTCGAGCACATAAAAGCCCCGCCCGAATGTGGCCACCACCACGTCGTTCTCGCGGCGCTGGATTTCAATATCGCGGACCGGAATGGTGGGCAGCCCGGCCATCTTGATCCAGTTTTCGCCTCCATTCACGGACGTGAAGGCACCGTATTCCGTGCCGAGAAAGAACAAGTCCTGTTTCACATGATCCTGGTTGATTCGCCAGACCAGGTGCCGTTCGGGCAAGTCTCCGACCATGCTTTTCCAGGTGCGACCGCGGTCGCTGCTCTTGAGAAGGTACGGCTTGTAATCCCCGGACTTGTGATTGTCCACACATACGTAGACGGTGTCGGCATCGAACCGGTCGGCCTTGATGTCATTGACGAAGAAATACTCCGGCACACCGTAGAGCTGGTCGATGCGGCGCCAGTTCTGCCCGCCATCCTCCGTCACCTGAATCAGGCCGTCATCCGTCCCCACATAGATCAGCCCCTCGACGACCGGCGATTCACTGATCGATGTGATGTTTCCGTGAGCGCTCATGGCCATCAAGTCCCACGCCGCATCGATGCTCCAGATATGCCCCATCATCGGCATGCGGAACCGGTCGCGGTTGCGGGAAAGGTCTCCGCTGACGGAGATCCAGTTGTCGCCGCGATCATCGCTGCGATGCAGCTTGCGCGAGCCGAAATAAATTCGCGTATGGCTGTGCGGGCTGATGTGGATCGGCGAATCCCAGTTGAAGCGAAGATTCTCCTCACCCTTTTCCGGTTGCGGTCGAATGTCGATCGATTCGCCCGACTTCCGGTCAAAACGGCGCAAAAACCCTTCCTGCGATTCGCAGTAAATCACATTCGGATCCTCGGGGTCGATCGCGCAGTCATGTCCGTCCCCTCCGATGGTGATTCGCCAGTCGGCATTGCGGATCCCGTTGTTGCTCAAGGTCCGTGTTGGTCCGTATTGCGAGTTGTTGTCCTGGGTTCCGCCAACCACGTGATACACCGGGAAGTCGTAATCGACATCGACCTTGTAAAACTGCGTCAGTGGCAAATTCGCCGTGAACTGAAACGTCGCGGCGAAGTCATGGCTGCGGTAGAGTCCTCCGTCACAGCCGACCAGCAGAAAATCCGGGTCGGTCGGATGAAAGGCAACAGCGTGGTTGTCGACGTGCTTGTTCTCGTTATCGACGCCGGTAAAGGTCGTTCCGCCATCGACGGTGCGCCCCAAAACCACGTTGGCATGGTAAAGGCAATCGAATCGGTGAGGATCGGCGTAAAGTTCCTGGTAGTAGTGAGGACCGGTGCCGCCGGCCAGGTAGTCACTCCGCTTTTCCCAGGTAGCCCCGTAGTTTTCACTTCGGTAGAACCCTCCCGTTCGGCCGGCCAGTTCGATGGTTGCGTAGACGACGTTGGGCATTTGCGGTGATACCGCCAGCCCGATTTTACCCTTGTCGTCTCCCGGCAAGCCGCTGGTGAGTTGCGTCCACGTCTCGCCTCCGTCCGACGACTTGTGAATGCCCGATTCCGGACCGGCGTTGATCAGTGCTGCCACGGTCCGGTGGCGCTGGTGCAGGGCCGCATAAAGAATGTCGGGATTCGTCGGGTCGATGACGATGTCGGTGGCCCCGGTCCAGGCACCTTTGGCAAGTACCTGCCGCCAGGTCGCGCCGCCATCGGTCGACTTGTAGACTCCCCGTTCGCCGCCGCTGCTCCAGAGAGGGCCTTGCACGGCCACGAGGATCGTGTTCGGCTCGGTGGGGTGAACAATGATTTTTGAAATGTGTTCCGATGAACCCAGACCCTTGTTGGTGAACGAAGCTCCTCCATCGTGGCTGACGTAAATCCCGTCGCCGATTCCCACGTGCCGCCCGCCGACATTTTCACCTGTCCCCACCCAGACCGTGTTCGGGTTGGAGGGATCGAGCGTCACGCAGCCGATGGAATAGACACTGTAATTGTCGAAAATCGGCTTCCATGTCGTCCCGGCGTTTACTGTCTTCCACACGCCGCCGGACCCGACCGCGACATACCATGTGTTGGGACTTTCAGGGTCGATCGCCAGGTCGGCGATTCGCCCGGACATCAGCGCCGGCCCAATGCTGCGGAAGGACAGGGCACCGATCAGGCCGCTGTCGATTTTCTTCTCCTCACCGTTCTCCTTGCCGGCTTCATCGGCACTTGCCGCTTCTGCCGGTTCCTGGGCGTTCAGCGCCGTGAAAATCTGACCTTGTATCAGGAGCAATGCCGCCAGCATGGCGAGCGTGAGTCGAGTCATTTGGGTGTCCCGTCATGAAGTGGTAAACAATTGGAGCCCGGACAGGGCGCTGGATGGCTTTCCATTCTGCATCACGGTCCGGCAAATGTCCAACAAACGGGAAGGGAAAACGAGAACGACCCGGCCGACTTGCACAAGTCCGCCGGGTCGCAGCTTTTTTTCCTGATGGATCGAATCCTGTCCTGCGTTCTCTAGTCGTCTTTTTCCAGACGACCGCTGAGTTCCTCGATCTGTTTGCGAAGAGCCTCGATTTCGGCTTTCAGGGCGTCTGCTGAATGAGTTGCGCCGCCGGCAGGAGGATGCGATTCAAAACGGAACACACCCGGACCGATCGACTCAAGCAGAACGCCCTCGACCGCATTAATGCCGGGGTTGATTCTCTTCAGTTCGGTTTCGGTCCACTGAGCCTGTCCCGGAGGAAGGGTAATCGTTGCCGACCTCGCTTCCCGCTTGACCGGCTTGACAACGACTTCCAGAGACTTGCCCTTTCGCAAGACCGTGAGTTTCATTTCGCCGTCTGCTTCTCCGGCGGCCTGAACAGCCTTGATCAGTTCGTTGACGTCCCCGATAGCAGTGCCGTCGGAGTGGGTGATGATGTCGTGCGCTTCCAGTTTGCCCGATGCCGGGCCATCGTCGGTAACCGAAGACACAACGAGCCCTTTTTCGAGTCCGAGCTGGCTGGCAAGCGTATCGGAAACCGGGTCGCAGCTCACGCCGATCATGTATCCGCCGACCTGGGCAGCCAGCTGGGCAAGAATCTCGGGGCTTTCCGCAATACGGATTCCGGAATTGCCTTCTTCGCCGGTAACAACACGGAACACCGACCTGACTTCTCCATTGGCCTGACCCGGCTCGACCATCCAGACACCGTTCGCCTGGCCGCTCAACTCGATGTCGGTTTCAAGTTTGACTTCCTGCTTGACTCCATCCGGACCGACCACGATAGCAATTCGTTTTTTCTTTGACTTGTCGCCCTCACCGGCGGCCTCTTCCTGCTGGTCGTCGCCGGCGGCAAAGAAGTAGCTCTGCCCATCCCCCTTTTTCAGGTTGAAGACACGGACTTTGCCATCCGGTCCGGAAACGACGACCTTGCCTTCAGCGACTACGGCCTTTGCTTCGGGCGATTTCTCCTGATCGCTTTTGGACTCCTCGCTTGTTTCCTGTGCAACCACTGCAGAAACAAGGCAACCGAACAGCAAGGCTGTCGCGGGAAGCCCGAACAAAAAACTGGATTTACGTCGCAACATGCACTCTTCTCCTGAAATGGAAATGGGGAAAGCCGATTTGCCCGAACAAATCGCCGGCAGGCCGGGCCTGCCATCAATTACTGAAACCTTGGACGCAGCCGGTACTGTCGAACCGGAACCACGAACGAACGTCCGTCAGGCGCTGTGCCCGAGATGTATCGCGTATCCGGCTCGACTTCGAGGCCGTTATGCCAGAACTCCTCGATCATCTTCCGGTCTGCAGTGTTTGCCATGTATTCACGAATGGGGTCGGTCGATTCATACAGCGGCACTTGTTCGCCGCCGAAGTCGAGAAAAACAGGCTCGTCATTGACGACCTGCGAGCCGGCCGGTGCGATACCGTCAGCGGAGCCCGACGACGGCGGATCGACCAGCATCCGGACGCCGATGGTTACTCCTACGAGGACCAGAGTCGCCAGGGCAAGCATCCATGGACTCCGGTATAAGGTCGACCCGGACGAAGCGCGGGACTTGTTGGACACGACACCCTTTGCACGATCTCGCGACAGCGAATTCATCGCCTGCGGAATCGCGCCTTGCCACACTTGCTCTTCGATGAAGGCCAGCGCCAGCCGGCGCCAGACTTCCGGATCCCGCTCGGCGGCAAACAACACCGCCGTCCGTTCCGATTCCGTCAGGCAATTGTCTACCAGCCTCTGGATTGTTCGTTCATCAATCACCATGTTGCTCATGGTTCAAGCCCTGTCTGATCTAGGAATGCAGTGGATTCAGGTTCCGCGCGACAAGTTGCTGCCGCAGCGCTTTCCTGGCCCGTATCAAACGGTATTCAATCGTTCCGATCGAAGCGCCCAGGTGCCGGGCAAGCTCGCTATAACTCCAGTTCTCGGTGTATTTGAGGACCAGGATTTCCCGATCCTGTTCGCGAAGCCCTGCCAGCGCTTCGCGAACCGCCTTGTTCAACTCGCTCTGCACCAGCCAGTCCAGTGCGTCAGTCTCACCGGGATGCCCTGTTCCGGCCCCGTGCTCCAGACGCTCCTGCAATCGCTTTCGCCGACCCGCCTTCCGATGGTGGTTGATCGCATGGCGAACCGCCAGTCGGTAAAGCCACGGCGCTACCTTTTGCGGCTCCGCCGGTCGCGATGGCTGGCGAAGCACGGCAAGCGATACTTCCTGGTACAGATCATCAACAACGTGGGGATCGTTGATCCGGCTGCGCAGCACCGACCGGATCCATCGACCATGTTGCTCGATGGCCTCAGCCCAGTCGATTGCCGCACCGCTTTCCGGCGTCGCCATTCCGGTCTTTACGCTTGAAGGTCACTGTCCGCTGTCGGCCAGCAGGCGCCCGCTGGTGCGGGCAATTTCTGCGAGGATAGTCGCCGGACCGGGGCCGCTCCGGGGGATAAATTCCCTTTTTTCGGGAATTTTTGGGGAAACAGGCAGGGAACACCGGGCCGGTCGGGCTGCCGGCGAGATTCTCCGGTCATTCGGAGGGAAAGCGGGATTCGAAGCGGGGAATTGGAATTTCTGAGCCGGCCGGATCCTATTGAAGCTCAAATTTCAGATTTCAAATTTCAAATTTCCGATCCCGGAATTCAGAATTGCAATTCCGGAAACGATAGCTGAAGCTCAAATCTTGAGACTCAAGTCGTCCGATTACAGAGTCAAAATTTCAGATTTCAGATCTTAAATCTCAAATTTGAAATCTGAAATTTCAAATCTGAAATCCCGCGCCGAAAGCCGGCAAACCGCCTCGACCGGCCGCCCGGCGGAAGCCTCAAGTGCAAAAGTCGCCCCCTGTCCACAAGTGCCGCCCGCATACCGGACCCGCAAAGGGACTTTACCAATGCCAGTGGTGCCGGAAGTGATAATGGCAGGGCGGAGGAGGGGCCGGGTACACGATCACCGGCGCCGGTTCGTAGTACCGCTCCACGATCACCGGCCGCTGCTGCACAACCGGGTAAGTCTCTGTTGAAAGTCTCGCCCGCTGCATCGCGTCGATCACGGTTTCATGGACTCCCTGTTGATGAAGTCCGATCACATCCTGCACGCCGGGCCGTCGCTGAACGCCATTGGCCTGAATCTGGCCAATGATCACGTGCGGGCTGACTCCACTCTGGCTCATCATGATCACATCCTGGTAGGAGACCGCCTGCTGGTAGCGAACCGCCTGTTGTTGCTGGTACTGGTAAGCCTGCCAGTTTTGCTGTTCTCGTTCCGCACCCATCAAGCCGCCGGCTAGCGCACCCACGGCGCCGCCAATAAGAGCGCCTTCGGTGGTTTCACCATTCTGGTGTCCGATGATGCCACCGATCACTGCTCCTGCAACACCGCCTCCCAGGGCCCCGCGACGGGTCTCGTACTGCGCGGTGAGGATCGAAACAAAAAGAAGAGGCCCTGCCAGAGCAAGACCGCATTGGATTTGGCGCCTGCGCATCGATGGATCTGCCTTTTGAAGAAAAACCTGTTGCCCGCCCGGCCTGTTCCCGCTGCTTCCGCAAGCCGGCCGCATCTGGAATCGGGTCTAATCGCAACATCCCCGGATTCTGTCAAGACTCCTGCAGAGTCTTTATCGACCATTTCTGCGCGCCGGATAAAAATGCCGTTGCTGGCAGGGGGTGCTGGCAGATGTCGCCCTCGTCCGGGTCTCGAAATACCGGAACAGAAACGAAAAAGGGGGTGTTCGTTACAAACACCCCCCAAAACGAAAGTCTTGCCGGATCAGCAAAGTTGTTTAGCGGGAAAGAACGGCCGGCAGGTCGTTTTTCTGGTTCGACTACTCAAACGCCTTGTTGCGGAACTGGGCATCGGAGAGGAAAGAACCCGTGAAGCATTCCCACGGATTGATTTCGCAGAGTCCATCCTTGTAGCCGGTGACGCCGACATCGGAGCCGACGGGAACCGGGAAACCTGGATTGACGTAACCGTCGTTGTTGGTGTCTGTCAACTGGCGAACGCTGCCGTCAGCAAACACCATGTTGACCTTGCCGGCGTGATAGGCGAACCAGTCGCGCGTATCCTGGAGAACCAGTGGCTTGCTCGCCGAACCCGAGAAAGTCGATTCGTTGGCAGCGGTGACGATTTCGCCGGCGATGGGAAGGTCGACAGGAATCAGGGTATCGCGGGCCGTTCCGGTCGGCATGATCGCAACCTTGAGGGTCGTCGAATCGTAGCGTGCCGGTCCGTCACAGAAGGATTCGGCAAGAGGAATGCCGCGAATGAGCGTGCTGTTGATACCTGGCCAGTTGGGATAGGTACTGGTTTCGGAACCGTTTCCAAGAACGGCTTCCGCCACGTCGCCCTTGTCGCCGTCGCCGAGCAGTGGAATCGCCGAGCTGGGAACAACCGCACCTTCGACCATCCGCTGGGAGAGCGGACCGGTGGTATTGAGGAAGTTCTTCATGTTGCCAAGGGTCACGCCGGCGCGGATTCCAGGAGCCGAGCGAACCATGTACCAGCTGGATGCGTAGTTGGTGTTATGCCCCGTATTGAGGAGCCGGTCCCTGACGTAGGCGGTCCGTTCCGGACTCCATGCATCCAGCAGTTCCAGTTCTCCGGCCGATCCAAGCCCGACGCGGTCGGGAGGAGTCAGAGCGGCATTGGAGGTGTCTCCTCCCAGCAAGTCGTTGACCTTCTCGCTGGCAAGGTTGATGTTCGACGGGCAGAGCAGTTCGCTGGGTCGTGTGTCCTGGCGGACGCAATCGCCAACCCAGGAGAAAAGCTCAACGGCGCCATCGCGTCGTGAGTCAAATGCCCCGCTGCACATCATGTTGCCAACCGAATTGTTCGAATGGGCCAACAGGGCAAGGCCGATTTGCCGCAGGTTGTTCTTGCAGACCGTGGCTCGCGCCTGTTCGCGGACCGAGTTAACGGCCGGGAAAATGATGGCCAGCAGAATGCCGATGATGGCGATCACCACCAACAGCTCGATAAGTGTAAAACCCCGCTTTTTCATGGACAGCTCCCGAGATGGAATGATGCATGTTCCTGGCTGTCAGCCGCCGTGTCGCTGTGACCCGGTACCTGGCTTCTTGCCAACGCGGGTCAAGGTACCGGGCTTTTGTGAAGCCCTTTTGAAGAGATTGTGCGAATCCGGTTAAAGCTTCGCTACGAATTCTTCATGTTTCCCGCAGCCGCCTGCAAGGGAACAACAGAGGACCACAATCCGGGTTCAGGCCGGCAGGCAAAACAGAAGTCATCCCTGAAACCGATATCCGACACCGCGAACGGTTTCGATCAATGGAGCCCGGTCGCCGAGCTTTTTGCGCAGCGAGCGGATGTGAACGTCGATCGTTCTTTCCAGTACCAGCGCATCTCCCCCGAGGGCCGAGTCGATCAGTTCGCTCCGCTCGAAAGCCCTTCCAGGCTGCCGGATCAGCGTGTCGATCAGCCGGAACTCGCTCGGCGTCAGGTCCAGCGAGCGATCGTCGAGAAATACCCGGTGCCGGATGCGATCGACGGTGATTCCCCCCAGTGAAACGACATCCGTCACTCCGGATCCATCCTGCCGGCGGCGGCACAGGGCATGAATCCTCTGCATCAGAATCCGCACGCTGAACGGCTTGGTCACATAGTCGTCGGCGCCGGCATCGAACCCGCTGCTCTGGTCCTCTTCCGTGCTGCGCGCCGTGAGCATGATCACCGGAATCTGCCGGGTCTCCTCGGCGGCGCGAATCCGCCGGCAGGCTTCCATACCATCGACTCCGGGGACCATCACATCCATCACGATGACGTCCGGCTGGAACCGCCGGGCCATGGAAAGTGCATCCATCCCGTTTGCCGTGTGAAGCACTTCAAAACCGGCCTGTTTCAGGCTGTACCCGAGCACGCCGGAAAGTGCTTCGTCATCCTCGACAACAAGGACCTTGCTCCTGGTCATCGGTTCGATTCCTTTTCCATACCGTCGGCCGTTCCCTGCCAGAATTCCCTGTGCCGGTGGCGAACGATGTCGCCATCGACGAGGTAAATCACATCCTCGGCGATGTTCTCCGCGTGATCGGCGATTCGTTCCACATGTCGCGCGGCCGAAAAGCAATGCAAGGCCGGCGCGACGATCGCCGAGTTCTTCTGCATCAGCGAACGAAGCTCCTCGATCACCGCGACATTCAGTTCGTCAACCCGCAGATCCATGCCGATAACCTGTTTGGCAAGCGCCGTATTCGACCGCACAAAGGAATCCAGCGCGAGCTTGACCATCTGCAATGCCCGCTCGGCCATTTCCGGCAATCCGTCGGGAATCGGGAAGTTCTCCCATTCGTGAACTCCTTTGGCACGCTCCGCGATGTTGCTTGCCAGGTCTCCAATCCGTTCCAGATCGACATTCACCTTGAATACGGTGGTGATCCTGCGAAGGTCGCCGGCGACCGGCTGGTGCAGGGCAAGCAACTTCAGGCACTCCTCCTCGATACGGACTTCGGACGCATTGATCAATTCGTCGGAACGGATCACATCGTAGACCAGGCCGGTTTCCCACCAGCAGAGGGCCCGGGTGGCCTTGTAAAACATCTGCTCGACGAGTCCGAACTGTTTCATCAGTCGCTCGTGGAGTTCCTGGATATCGCGTTGCAGGTGCTTGGACATGGTGCCTGTCTGGCCTTTCCCTTCGTTGTCTATCCGAATTTGCCGGTGACGTAATCTTCGGTCTGTTTTTTCGTGGGCCGGGTAAACACGGTGTCCGTCTCGCCTTCTTCCACGATACGCCCCTGAAAGAAAAACGCTGTCCGGTCGCTGCACCGCGCGGCCTGCTGCATGTTGTGAGTGACCATCACGATCGTGTACTGCCGGCTCAACTCGAAGATCAGGTCTTCCACGCGGGCGGTCGATGCCGGGTCCAGCGCCGAACAGGGCTCGTCCATCAGAAGTATTTCCGGGCCCGTGGCAATCGCCCGGGCGATGCACAACCGTTGCTGTTGTCCGCCGGAAAGCCCAAGTGCCGATTCGTTCAGCCGGTCCTTCACCTCGTCCCACAGCGCTGCCTTTTCCAGCGACCAGCGAACCAGTTCCGACAGGTCGCTTTTCGAAATGCGATAGTGCAGCCGCGGGCCATAGGCAACGTTGTCGAAAACCGACTTGGGAAAAGGATTCGGCTTCTGGAACACCATTCCCACGCGGCGCCGCAGGACCACCACGTCCGTCTGCGGGTCGAGCACATCCAGTTCCCTCATGAGGATCGAACCCGCAGCAGTGGCCCCAGGCACCAGATCGTTCATGCGGTTGATCCATTTAAGGAACGTGCTCTTGCCGCAACCGCTGGGCCCGATAAATGCCATGACTTTCCGCGCCGGTATCTCCAGATCGACCTCGTGGATGGCCTGAAAATCGCCATACCACGCACTGAACTTGTTGACCGATAAGGCGGACTCCGTCCTCTCGCCACTCGCGACATCCGTTGCGGCGCTGTTTTTCTGGCCGATATCGGCCGTCAGGTCTTCTGCCATGGCTGTCCGTGTCATTTCTTTTCTTTGGGCTGTCTCAGGCTCCTCGCTGCCGCTTCTCATAGCGGCTGCGAATCACAATGGCCATTGAATTCATCAGGATCAGGACCGCAAGCAGTACCAGAATCGCGGCCGCGGACAAATGCTCGAAGCCGGCGTTCTCGTCGCTGGCCCACCGGTAAATCGTCACCGGCAGCACCGGCGACTTGTCCATCAGGCCGGTCAGGCCGGTCGTCGTCCCCAGCACGCCACCGATGACCGCAAGGATCGGCGCCGCCTCGCCGATGGCCCGGCTCATGGCGAGGATCGCCCCCGTCATGATCCCCGGCATCGCCGATGGAACCACCACGCTGCGAACCACCTGCCAGGTATTCGCCCCCATTCCGTAAGCCGCCTCGCGCAACGACGACGGCACCGAACGAATCGCTTCCTGCGACGCGATGATCACGATGGGGAGTATCACCAGCGCCAGCGTCAAGCCTGCCGAAAGGATGCTCTTGCTGAACGGGAGATGCATATGCCACCAGCTGTTCTTCCGGAAGACCGAGGCACTGGCCCCCTCGAATACCGTTCGTTCGCGAGTCGCACGATCCGTCGGCGAGGCTGCTGATTTCGGCAATACGTTCAATTCGATCTGTTCCCCCTCGCTCGTCCAGACCGTTCGCGGCTCGTTGATACGGATCACCGTCTGAAACCGGTCTTCCGCCGGGAAGGTCACCCATTTTCCGCCGAGGGTCTTGGTCTGGTAAAAGTACTGTGCGCCGATTTCGTATTGAGCGGGCCGGTTGACCTCAATCGGCGGAACAATGCCAAACATGTAGACGAACGCCGTCAGTCCGAGAATGCCGTAGACAATCGATGGTACCCCGGCGAGGTTGTTGATGTTCAATTGCACCAGCTTGTGGACCCAGCCGAAGTACTTGTTCCGCGGACGATATTCCTCCAGAAAGATCGCCGTCCCGATGCCAATCGGCAGAGCGGCCAGGCCGCAGATGACACAGACCACCAGCGAGCCCATGATCGCCTGGCTGATGCCGCTCGTTTCCGGATGATCTTCGTGATGAACGCCGCTGATGAAAGACGGCGAAATCCAGCCGATCCCCTTGATGGACACGGTGGCAATCAGCGTTGCCAGGATGACCACGACCAGGCTGCAAACAGCCAGACAGGCCAGCGCGAACAGATCGCTCTTCCGCTTTCGCAGCTTTTCCCGGCCCGCTGTCACATTCGCCGGAATCACTATTGATACTCCTCGCGATAGCGGCGGCGGATTATTTCGCCAAGCAAGGTCATGCCGAACGTCAGCAGAAACAATACGCTGGCCACGGCATACAGCGAAAAGTAGTTGACCGTTCCGGGAACAACCGATTCGCTCTTGAAGGTCTCCACGATAAAACCGGTCATCGTTTGCGAAGGTGCGCGCGGGTCGGCCGTCAATACCGGTGTACTTCCGGCAGCCAGTGCAACGACCATCGTCTCGCCCACCGCCCGGGCCACCGCCAGCAAGACCGCCGAGATGATCCCCGAAAGCGCCGCCGGCACAACGACCTTGAGGGTTGTTTCCAGGCGAGTGCTCCCCAGGCCATAGGCACCTTCCCGCAAGGCGCGGGGAACCGACTGCAACGCGTCTTCGGCAAGTGACGTGATCAGCGGCAGGCAGAGAATGCCCACCGCAATTCCGGCGGCCATGGCATTGAAGGTCTTGTAATCACCCAGATGGACCAGCAGGCCGGGAGTGATGAACTTGACGGCAAAAAAACCGAAGACCACCGTTGGAATTCCGGCGAGGATTTCAAGAACCGGTTTGAGAATTCGCCTCGTCCGCCGCGAGGCGTACTCGCTGAGGTAAATCGCACAGATCAGGCCCATCGGAACAGCGATCAACATCGCAATCACCGTCACCCGCACCGTCCCGGAAATCAGCGGCAGGATTCCGTATTGAATCTCGCCGCGCGTCTGGCCAATGGTCCATCCCGTGTCGGTCAGAAAGCGGCTGAATTCGATCTGATCGCTGGCAAAAAAACCGTAGGATTCGACGGCAAGCATGTAGATAATGCCGATCGTCGTCGCCAGCGAAACCAGCGAACAAAGCGCCAGAAAGAAAACAACGGCAGCCTGCTTCCGGCGCCCGGAGGCCGATGAACGGACCTGGTACCGGATCGCCGGACCCGGCGTTTGTGCCCCGCTGGCAGGCTGGACAATGGAAGCCATTTGCAACCTGTTCTGGCCCGATGCCTATTTGGCAATCAGGTTCGCTTCGCTATAGACATCGGCAACCGCTCCATGCCGTTTCTTTCCATCGGCATCGAGGAAATGAGTCCCCTTCTGCTCCTTGTCCAGCCTTGCGCGAGCCTCGGTATAAATACCGTCCGGCAGCGGCACATAGCGGGCCTCGGTAACAATCTTGCGAATGTTTTCAAGATAAAAATCGACAAACTCCCTGACTTCCGCCCGTTGATACGATCCGGCGGCAACGTAAATGAACAGCGGACGGCTGAAAGGGGAGTACTCGCCGGACTCGATCGTCTCCACGCCCGGTGCTACGGCCTTGCCCGCCTCGTTGACAATCGGAACGGCGCGGAGATCCGCCTTGTAGGCCTCATAGTAGGAGTAGCCAAAAAACCCGATGGCCAGGCGGTCGTTCTTCACGCCGGTAACAAGGATCTTGTCGTCCTCGCTCTTCTGGATCTGTTCGTCATCCCGCATCCCGGCTACCGAGTCCTTGTCGATCACTTCCATGAAGTAATCATGCGTACCCGAGGCGACGCCCGCCGCGAAGATGGCGATCTTCTCATCCGGCCACTCGGGATTCACTTCCTTCCATGTCTTTGCCGCCTGATCCTTGCGGTAGATTTTGGTCAACTGCTCGACGGTGAGCTGGTCGACGAAATCGTTATCCTTGTTGACGGCAATCGTCAGGCCGTCATAGGCCACAGGAATTTCGAAGAACTCCTGACCGGCGGCGACACAGGAATCGAGCTCCGCCTTCTTGATCGGCCGCGACGCATCGGCGACATCGCATTCCTTCTTGGCAAGAGCCTTGAATCCGTTTCCCGTTCCCTGGCCGCTGACGGAGACATTGACCTGTTTGTGAATCTCGTTGAACAGCTCCCGGGCACGGATCGAAACCGGCTCCACCGTGCTGGAGCCCTCGATGACGACGCTGCCGGTCAGTTGGGATGCCGCCGCACCCGAATCGCCAGAAGAAGCCGTCCCGTCGGCCTTGCCCTTGTCGTCGGCACCCGGCGAACAGCCAGCCATGCAAAGACACAGCAGACCCAGAGTGATCAGTTTACCGTTGTGAATAACCATGGAAGTCTCCTGCCGTCGTTGAGGCAATGCGTTTTTGTTTTTGTTTTTGATTCGGGCACGCTTCTGTTTTCGCCGCCATCAAACCACACCCGCAGTCGATTGTGAAGACACCGTTAAGAAACATTAACCCTCCGTTTTTTGGGGAGAAATGGCCCCCTGCCGGGAGGGTTTTCTGAAGGGAATCCGCACTCTGAAGCGGCTTCCTTTACCCACCCGGCTCTCCAATTCCACCTTGCCGCCGATCCCCTGAATCCTGTGCTTGACGATGGCCAGGCCGAGCCCGGTCCCCCCCTCGCTCTTCGATCGGGACCTGTCGACGCGAAAGAACCTTTCGAACACCCGCTCGTGATACTCGGGTGCGATGCCGATTCCTGTATCGACAATTTCCAGAATAGCAAAGGCGTCCTCCTTGCGGACGATGATCGTTACGCTCCCTCCTTCCGGAGTGTGTCGCAGCGCATTGCCTACCAGGTTGTTCAGGGCCGACGCCACTGCATCTTCATCCGTTTCCAGCACCAGCCGTTCTGCCGCGTCCAGCGAAAGAGTCACCTTGCGCTTCTCGGCCTCAGCCGCAAAACGCCGAACCACATCTTCTCCCATTCGGCTCAGGTCGACCGCCGCAAACTCTGGCGTCGCCTGGCCCGATTGAACACGCGAGAGTTCCATCAGTTGCTGCACCTGCCGGTCGAGCTGGTCGGCCTGGTTTTCGATCTGCCGCACAAACTCCTCATTGACCTCCGGATCGTGAAGCGCTCCCAGCGACAGCGTTTCGGCACAGGCCTTGATCACCGCCAGCGGTGTCTTCAGTTCATGCGAAACATTGGCCACAAAATCCCGGCGCATGGTCTCCATCTTTCGCAGATCGGTTACGTCGTGCAGCACGACGGCCAGGCCACTCGTAGCCGCACCACCCAGAACGGTGACGTTGGCGAGAATGTGTCTCGGCGGATGCTCGATCGTGGTGATCTCCACAGCGCGCGGAACAGAGCTGCCGACCGATTCCTCAAGCGCCTGCCGCAACGCCGGATAGCGAACCGTCCCCAGCAATCCGTGACCGACCAGTTCCGACTCCTGCAGGGAAAGCATGCGGCAAGCCGCCTGATTGGCCAGCACGACTGTCCCCGAAGCATCTGTAGCCAAAACTCCCTCGATCATCCCCGACAGGACGGCATCCATCTGGTCCAGCCGGGAGCTCTGTCCGAGATGGCGCTCCTTCAGCGATTTCAACATGGCGTCCAGCGAGGATTCGATCTCCCTCGCTTCCGGGCTGCCATCTCGCAGGACCGCACTGTCGTCGAAGTCGCCGTCGGATACCCTTCGAAAGACGCCCACCAGCCTTTCGGCAATCCCTTTCCACTTCCGGTCATTTCGCAGACAGGCGGCGGTATACAGGACCATCGCGGTCGCACCCAGCACGATCAATGCCACAACCTGGGAAGGCACGAACCACGCCACGAGAATCAGCGTGGTCAATAACAACGACGTGAACGCCGGAATCGTTCGTATCATGTCTGGCGGTGTGTTTTTCCTTTCCGGTCATTGCTGTTTGCGTTGCCAGGACAGGCCCCGGACCCGTTGCCCGACCTGATCGATGCCTTCTGAAGAGTATCCCTCGACAACTCTTGCCGCCAGTGGGCCGCCCGGCACGCATGGTCGCGCCCAACAAAAAACCCCGGCCCAAACGGGCCGGGGTTCCTTGTCATTTATTGGTACGACGCATTCAAAAGCGTCTCTTCGATCGGCTAACGGCGCCTGCGCTGAAAGACCAGCCCCAACAATCCCACTCCCAACAATGAAGCCGTTGCCGGCTCCGGAATGGCTGATGTCAGGAAATTGGTCACCAGGAAATTGCCGTTGACGCCGGTGACTCCGGCATAGTTGCCGGTCCACCGCGCCGCAAAATTGACACCCCAGCCATTGCCGGGACCGAGGGAGGCCGTTACGCCATCAAGGGGCGATTGCGTTGTCGCCCCCGTCTGCTGCGTGAAGCGAGTCTCAACGGTCAAATCGCCACCCGTATACAAGTAGCTGCTGTTAAACATGATCGTGGGACCAAAGGCGTTTGGACTCCCGCCAAACGGGAACGATCCGGCAGTAAACGTCAGCGCGCCCGAGCGAACCTGTGTCGCTCCACCAGTAAAGTTGGAGGCAAACGTATTGCTCATGGCGGCTGGAGTGACGCCCGAGCCAATGTAAACGTCCCACGACGCAAAATTGGCGTTAACCGGTGGCCACGCAACAGTCGCCGTTCCATTCAGGCGAAACTGCATCCCTGTAAGCTGTTGGCCGATGACCGACGTCAGCTGGTTGGCCGCAATCGTCATCTGGTAAGTCCGGCCGGCCGCGCTGGTGCTGGTCAAGGAGAATGTACCGTCACCCTCGACCCCGGCAAGCGAATTGGGAACGACGACATCCCCGTGAACCATTGCCGTCGACAACACGGCAAGGCCCGCGATGAAAGTCGACAAGACAGATTTGACCATAGACAAAATCCTCCAGAGGTGTGCATTAACAAGGCAGGAATGAAAAAAAACCAACCAGATGGAAATACCCTGGCTGCGCATTGGATCCCATGTTGGTCATCTCACATATTAGTCTCCCCTTTCGGCGTTACAACCACCACAAACCGTCAAAATTCATAAATTCCACCCCCTAAAGGGGCTCGCCGGAGGGCCGCTTCGAGGTTGAAAGGACAGGCAATTGACAGGGGGTGCGATGGCGGGTAGATTGGGGCCAGTTGACCCGTTTTCCCGCAAAAAGGAGGCTTTTATGACCACGGCAAGGCAGGAAATTGTCGATGTTTCGGTGACCCGCTGGTATCACTGCATCTCCCGCTGCGTCCGCTCCGCCCTGCTCATGGCCGACGACGCCGGAA
>WPCK01297098.1_pt1 | contig 47072 bp, 56 predicted proteins | sample 5399851 | NCBI WGS metagenome assembly WPCK01 (sample SAMN12869471, study PRJNA574797) | sludge metagenome | isolation source: wastewater treatment of pH11 | place: China:Beijing | collected 2019-05-20
CGTAAGAGAATGGATCGCAGGCATCGAATCCTTGCATGATCCATCCATTGGGCAAACATGCCCCGCATTCTGTTACTGACCACGTAATGGTTATCAGAACGGGGGTATCACATGTGGGGTGGTTGTATTCGATTTCCGCGAATCCGCCCAAGGGATCGCAGTCAACTACCCAAAGTCCAAGAGTCGGGGTCCAGGCACCGTCTTGGCCTATAAAGACTTCGGCTAAGGCAAAGTCGATTTCGAAATCTGACAGGATTAGGGGATCGTCGCAATCGGGTTTGAAAACCTGTAAATCGGCGATCCAGGACGATGCGCCATCCCATCGCAGAGTTATTTGTCTACTGCCAGTTGAGGTATCCGGCAATTCCCATTCCAGTGTAGCCGTGAAATCGCGGGGGATGCAATTACAGCCCGCGATTGGAACGCAATCCGCGTTCGAGTTCATGTACGTGCGGAATATCCACGACCCGTCCGTTCCGCAATACATGTCTACGGGGCCGAAGAAATCCGATACATCAAAGGCGGGGATTTTGCCGTCGAAACCCCAGGCGTTCGAATCCCGGTCAAATTGCAATACCCCGTATCCCGCACCCGCCAGGGAATCCATGTAGAATCCAATGGATTCCGGGGTACATTCGCAACATTCGGTTTCAACGCCTTGACAGGCGGCGGGCACGCGGAAAACCGGCCCGGTTGCAACTACTATGTTTTCATAGGAGTTTAATCGGCATTCTTCTGGTTCAGTGTATTCTCCGTCTACGCCATCGGCGATAAACGAGAATGAAATGGAGTGTCCTAAAGTAGACGTAATAGTAATTGAACAAGGGCATTCGTTTTCACCTAATGCCGGGAATCCAAACGCGGACTGAGTTTGGTTGGTGAAGAACGAAAAGTCGATAGTGTGTTCTAAAAAGAACCCGCAGCCGTCTATGATAACGTCAAACTCTATAGGCTCAGACGGTAGGGGGCCTACGTTCACAGCAATCAACTCAATCTCTAGGGTTTCTCCGGGACATGCGCCGTCATTTACAATAGTGGCTTGAAGCAATACCTCGCTTGCCTCATCGTCCTGCGGGTTTACCTCAAATACCGTTAAACACCCGCCGCAATCCGATGCGTCCAGAAAACCGCCCGGTGGACAATCCGGGTTGTACATCAACCCCCAAGGATAATCATCGGTGTAGTCGGGGTGCAGACAAACGGCATCGCAATTTCCGTTATGCCCTGGAAACCACGGTCTTTCATGGAATGGCGTATCACAGTCCATGAACACGTATTTGGTAGCGGAACACTCGAAAGTATCGCCGATCACGTTGTCATTGAACGTGACTGTTGCTGTGATTTTGAACACCTGCGAGTTTTCGCCGCAGGTTTCGATGGTTACTTTCTTGCCCCCAAGCAGACTCCGTTTTATGGATGCAGTTCCCCCGCTGGAACTATCGGTGTCTACGTCCCACGCGATATCCGCGATAGTGATTAGTTCCCGTTCGAACTGGTCTTTGGCCTTGTAGGTCAATTCCAGCCAAAAGGTATTTTCATCACAACAGGATGCGTACTCCGTACCGTTTATTTGGAGTTGGACATCATAATCCGTACACCGGTCAAGGCCGGTGTTGTCTGACTGATTTCCGCAATTGAAAGTGACTGTGCGGATTTCTGACTTGGGGGATGCCCCGCCCCCCACCTTGTTTACGGCAAGGACTCTCCAGTATACTGTTTCTCCGAGTCGGATATCATCCTGGTTGATTAACTCATACTCGGTCGTAGGTGCCAGAACGACTGCTTCCCGCAAGTGCGGCAAAGACATTTGGGCATTTTTACCCCATTGCACAATATAATGGGTGGCTCCGGCTACCGCCTTCCACTGTAGGACGATACCCGTTCCCGCTCCGGGGGCGCTATTCAAACAGACCGTGGTATTATTTCGCGGTGCTGTGAGAATAGGCGTACTCAACAGAAGGTCGGTACGCCAAGGAATCTCCGGAAACGATACCGCTGGCTCGGTAGATTGGGAGATTGTGCAATTGAAGTAATCGTAATAGTACATTAGCAGTTAAGATTGAGGCAGTAGGGTTGAACCGTACAGACGACCTGCAAAATTCCTTCCAGAGACATGTAACCCCCGGTTACCGTTGGGGTTAATTCAACGATATCCACAAGATATTCTTCTCCCCAATATCCCGTAAATACTACAGAATCGTCATCCGAGTACAGTTTGCACAATCTCTGAAATGACGTAGAATCTACGGGATTAAGGGTAAACGGTATTTGCCCTACCTGAATAATAGGTACTGACGACCTTTGCGTGACAAGTCCCCCTGCGGTTTCCTTATAGAAAATCCGTTTCTTGGGAATCAATGGTTTGTATTTGAATTGGCACGGCATTTCGGTGCCGCCGATAGTTACTATCACCCTGGCAACCCTATGAAATTAAACCCTAATCCACCCCGGCCAAGATAATCCATAACCTGCTCGGCTACTTTTTTAGGATCACCGGCCCCGTTAATGTTGACGTTGGCTACTCGGTTATCGGTGATCTTGTTTTCAACTTTTGCATTTGCCGGAAGTTGGGGATTGCCCGGCGCATTCAGATTTGGGACATTTTGGGGAGGTTGGACCGGTACGGGCTTTATGGGGATCGCCGGTATATTATTTACCGCACCCTTAATAGAGTCAAGCAAATCTTTAGGAAGCATCCTGAGTCCTTCAGATACTACTCCTACGATATCTGCCAATACCGAGAATTGACTGGTTACCTTTTTGGTAGCGGCCTGCGCGGCAGCATCGGCAACTCCCTTTTGCTTGGCCTGTTCGATTTCAACCTGGAAGTTCGATTCGAATTTCTTGAATCCTGCTTCGCCTCGTCGGAGGTTTGCTACATCCGTAGCGAATCCAGCGGCATTTCGTTGGCGACGGATTTTGGCATCGATTGCGGTCGTATCCCCGCCAGCCGCTTCGATTTCCGCTCGTTTGCGAACAGTTTCCAAAAGGCGGGATTCCGCTTTTTCCTGATCGATTGCCGCACGCTTGGCATCGTCTACCCGCTTACGGGATTCCGCGCGCAGAAATTGCGTGATAGCTACAGCATCCTTTAGGGACTGTACCTGTTCGATAAGTTGATTGGTAACGTCGGCCTCAAGTTTGTTCCGCTCGGTTTCCTCCAAATTTATTTCTTTTTTTACATCCTTGATCTCAGTTTCTTTTTTGAACTGTTCTTCGAGGTTCGCTACAAGCCTTTCGGTCTCAAGATTGCTTTCCGTGATGAAGTCTTTCTTATCCGCCTCAATCTGAGCCAATTCGGCAGCGGTGAGTAGGTCGGATTTGGTGTCGAACAGTTCTTCAACTTTCTTGTCCACTTCCCGTTGACGTTGCTCCCTAAGCAACCTTACCGCCTCAACAACATCCTTATCGGCCTCCGCTCGTTCCCGCTTCAATCGCAGAATTTCATCGTCGCGAGTTTCGTTCAAAGTGTCAAGCAGTTTTTGTTTCCGGGCAGCAATGTTCTCGGTCGCATCCTGGTACATTTGGGCAAGTTCTTCGAACGATACCAGGTCGTTCGTAGGGTCGTCCAAAATAGTATCAATGGCATCGCCGATATCCTCTTTGAGTTTCTGCAATTCCGCCAATTGGCTATCGAAGTCGGCTTGCAATCCTCGGGCGGTCTCCGGCAAGAGTTCTGCAAGGTCTTTGAAAGCCTCGTCAGCTTCCTTGGTCAACTGGGCCTGTTTTTCAATCGCCTCTTGCAATGCGGCCTTATATTGATTTACGGCATCAATGCCTGCGGCGAATCCGCCTGCATCAAACCCCTTCAAAAACTCTTTGAAAGTATCTTGGTCGAAAGAACTAATAAATCCCTTAGCGGTTACTAAGGCATCCATTTGCGATTGGAACTTCGCAGACTGCCGCTCTAACTCAGACTTCATACTCTCATCAAGAGTACCCGCAAGTTGGGCCGTGATTTTATCAATTTCTTCTTGATAGATATCGATATAGCTACCAAGAGTGGCTTCCGCCGAGTCTACTGTACCGAATCTGGCCCGGTTAATCGACTCCTCGATTTCCGATAGAGTCAGTTTCGAGGACTCTAATCGGGCGATATTTTCATCGATCTTATCTATGTACGCATTTGCTAACGCAGCCTGCTCTCGGAGAGTATCCGGGTCTATGCCCTGTGCTATAGACTTTTCTAAAAGTAGGTTTAATTCCCGAGTCGCAATTATCCGCTGCCTGCGAAGCTCGACGAGCTTTTTCTCCAAATCACCGGAGTCTTGCACCCCGATTTCCGACATTAGCTTGGTCGCCCTCTGCAACTCATTTTCGGATACGAGATTGCCCTTTGCGAGAAGGTCTATAAGTTCTTCAACTCTCCGGGCGGCCTTTGCGCTTTCTCCGGTCAGGTTCTTCAGACTTTCCGCGACAGCATTGAAAGCGGCCTCAAAGACCATTACCTTAGCAGCATGTTCCTCTGCGGTGTCTACTATATTGAAGAACTCCAATACAGACCGTCCGAGAGTATAGAATATGTTACCCAAACTCGTAAGTCCTACGTACAACAGGAACAATGCAGCCGTAAGAGTTGCTACCGCTGTGGTAAATGTTGCAATGGCGGTCAGGGCGAGTGCTATAGGTACGCCTGCGAATCCCGAAATTACGGCAATGAGCGCCGATACCGTTATTAGCAAAACGCCCAATGCCGTAGCTAAACCGCCTACCGCGAGGGTTACTGCGGAAACTGCTGCGGCAGTAAACGCGAGTGCTTTGGCGACTTCCCGATTTTCCCGAATCCAATTTACCAGCCCGTCTACTACACTCGTCATAAACGCGAGCAAGTTTTTCAGGGCGGGGGCGAACGTCAGATAAATCTCAGTAGCGGCTTTTGAGATGGACCCTGTAAGAAGTTCCCATTGGCCCGCAACCGTATCGAGTTTGATTGCGGCGATTCGTGCGGTCAGACCAATAGAGTTCTCAATCTTTTCATTGAGCCGGTCAAAGGCATCCGAACCTTGATTAAGCATGTTTAGCAAAGCACGCATCGCGCGTTCATCGAACGCCTTGGCAAGTTGTTCTTGTGACAACTTACCCGCAATAATCAATCTGCGGAATTCTTCTACCGCACCCTGCAAACCCACTCGTAGGGGGTTTACCGCATCGGCGGAACTTCCAAGAGGGACTAGAAGTTCGTTGAATACGTCGAGGTCTGTAGCAAGCTGTGTAATGAGGCGGCTAAGGCCGGTGCCTCCCATGCTCCCCTGAACGCCCGCGTTACCGAGAATACCAATAGCTGCGGCGGTTTCTTCAATAGAAAGACCGAACGCTGCGGCGGCGGGGGTTGCGAGTTTAAGCGATTCTCGCAGAGACGTAAGAGTGGTATTGCTGTTAGTGAATACCGCAGTAAGGGTATCGCTAACACGATCCATTTCATCGGCGGCAATGCCGAAACCCCGGAGAATGACCACGGCAGAAGTGGCTACGGATGCGGCATCTTCGCCAGCGGCGGCGGCAAGGTCCGCAATGCCCATGATGGATTCGTTGATTTCCTTAACGGAGAAACCCGCCAAGGCAAGCTGTTTAGCTGCATCCGTTACTTCGGACGCCGTAAAGATAGTGTCCCCTGCTACCTGGAGTAGTGTTTGGGACAACTGCCGGAACTGATACTCGGCACCCTCGGTTCCGTCATTGAGGGAAGTGATAACAGAACGGACATCGGCCATGCCCTGTTCGAATTTTGCGCCTTCAAGGGTAATCGCCGTCAAACCAGCGGCGATAGCCCCGCCGAACAGCAAGAATTGTCGGCCCGCGTCCCTGAGAACGAAACTCATTCGACGCAACCCTTGCGCAAAATCGTCAAGGGGTCCAGCACTCGCTCGGAGCGTTACCCCGAGCGTAGCCACATGACTTCTGATTTGATTCAGGAGGTTAATGAAGTCGCGGACTTCATGTTGCCCTTGAATCGAAATCTCTAAGTGGATCGTGCCCGTTCCGATATGAGACGTTTGAGCCACTACTCGAATTCCTTAGAATAAGATACCCAACCTTGTTTGTCCATTTGCGCAGCACGACAGGATACTGCATTACGATATCCGAGTAGCCGTTCTTCGGCCTTATCGGATTCGTAGAGGTACTTCAACTGGTAATAGGTATGCGAAACGGTATACTGGATTGACCAGCCCCGCCTACAGAAGTGAGCTACAAAGTCTACGAAGGTTAGCTTTTTGCCGGTGCCTGACTGCCTTTGTTTCCCGTAGAAAAACGAGGCAGATTCACTCCGGGCACCAGCCGGGTAAAAAGCTCTTTGATCTCCTTGAAGTCAACTACTTCCTTGACTGCATTCAGGAGTCTCAGGGTGTCGGTGATGCTCAATTGCTTGATATCTTCCACCGACTTGTCGCGGACGGACTGTGCCAATAGTTCGTAGACTGCGTTCCTTAATACGGGTTGGGCTGCTAAAGAAACCACCAACTCGGAACTATCCTTACTGCCGGATTCTGCTAATTGAATCAGAATGGGCAGTACGGAGGCAAGATTTGTAAGCCAGGCGTCAAGGGGGATGTCTTTCACCACCCAGGTTTCTTCGCCGACTTCAATCTCCTGCCCCATGTTCAGGAACTTTTTAGCGCATACCTCAGCTTTTTCAGATGCTACAGGCCGATCCAGGCCCCTGTCTTTAGGGGCTTTTTTTGTGGTCATGTCATACCTCTTTTGGATTAGGATTTTGCTTTTCGAAGATTGTCCCGAAGATTATTCATCTTCTGGTCGTAATACTTGGGTTCCACGGATGCTTGCTGGTTCATGTACCTGTCAAGCAAGTTGGAGAACGTGTCCCGGTCTGCACTTATTTCAAACTGAAACAGGAACACACTGGGGTTCTTGTCGGAAACGCCGAGTCCTCGAAAGGCTACGCAAATTTCGGATTGCGCCCAAATAAATGCCGCTTCTCGTAAATCTCGGGTGCTGTACGTATACATAATTTTTTCTCACTGATGGGGTTAGTTGACCGTGCCGAACGGAGGCGTTACAGTGATAGTCGTGTTAACGGCACCAAGACCGGCAACTTCGAAAAACACGGTATTGGTCGCGAAAGTGTATTCCGCGCCGTAAACGCCATCACAACAGCTAGGACCGGAGCAGGGTGCCTCGGGAATTTCAACGTCTTCATCCGTCAGCAATTCAATCAGGGCCTTGGACAGAATGGCTTTCGCCATCCGGCATTCGGTAACCTGGTTGCAGCTATCGGTAATCACACCGGTAACGCCTTCGGCGGAACCTGTGAATTCGACATCGAATCCCGAAATGTGGCATTCTCGTTGCGAACAACGGCCCGGGTTTGCAGAGTCATTGTCAAGAGACGGCATGTTGCAATCTTCCTAAAAAAAGAGGGTTTTGGAGGTTAAGCAGGTGCGTCACAAGCAAGGCCATTCTGGAAATCGCAGCCGTCAACTACGACGCCGAAAGTTCCTTCAGGACATGCTTTAAGGGCTTCAAACTCAACCGGGAGGTTGGTGTACTGGTCTCGAAACATTTGGTATTCAACAGTCGTCTGTACGTTTGTAACACGGTCGAAAACGAACGTGCGACAACCGCAGCCGATGCCCGGACCTTTAACAACAAGTTCGCCTTCGTTAATGTAGCAGGACGAGTTGTATCCGAGAGTCAGCGACGTTGCGCTGGTCAGATTTGCACTCGGGTATCCCAACGCAATGCGAAGTCGCTCAAGGGTTACTTCCAACAGAGAAGTGGCGATGTAAAATCGCTCAAGAGATCGGTACTTGGCCGCGACACCGTTAAATTGGTCCGCGATAGTCTCGACGTACTCACTTTCCTGACGAATAGTAGTACCCCCCGTAGTCAAGCCCAGGAAAACGCCGTTGTAACAGAGTGTTGCGGCACCGGCAATCAGGTTGCCAGTATCACATGCAATCAAAGGCATGGCAGTTTTTCCTTAAAAGGGTTAAGGGGAATCATATTCACAATTCAAATCTTCTCCAATATCGTCGTCGCAAGTCGGGCATTCCGGGTCGATAATCTCGTCGGAATCACAAGGGATTGGCGACCATAGAAGGTTCATCTCAATCAATTCCTCGTAAACGTCCAGCTTGCGGTTGAACTCCCGGCCAGGTCGTCCGTAAAACTCGGTTCCGAGATTGCGGATATGGTCATTTGTGAAGTTCAGATACCCCATACAGTTTCCGGGGATATAGGTCAGCATACTTTGGACGCGATCCGCGATCAGAGTAGCCACGCATTCATCCCGGGAGAATATACCCACCAATACCGTTGAACGAAATTGTTGCGTATACCCTTCATTGAGGATTGCGGGAACGGTGTTTGCCACGGCAATACCGACATACGGCAATCGTTCCTTAACCCCCGGCTCGTCAAGCATTATTCCGATATGGTGGATTGACCCAACATCATCGGTAACGCCGTCGTTAGTAAGTGAAATCAGCGTAAGGTCTGCGCTGAAAACCTCTACTATCGCCTCTTGTAATCTGTGAATTCCCCAGGTCATCGCCAAACCTGCCAAAATCTGCCGTAGACGATTTTCAGGTAGTTCGCCTGGTTAGCCATCCACGACCTTTGAACGATTGGGTACGATTTCGTTCCCTTCTTGGCGATACTTCGCTGTACTGCGTGGGGGTCTAATCCCCGGTAAACGGCCCAAGGTCCGATAGCTGCCATTGGAACCCATCGGGGTCGTGCGCCCATTTCGAACGCCATACCATACGGTACAAAGTACCCGAAACCAACAATGGTCTTATCGGGGCTGTTCATTAGCATTCGCCACTCCGTAGCCGCGTACATTCTACCGGTGTAAATGTGGTCGAATCTCTGTGCGGTTGCGGTATCCTTCAGGAGTCTTTGCCGGATGGAGTTTACCGTTCGTTTCAACGGTTCGGCGACCATCCATTCGCGCTTGGTGTATGTAGCTGTCAACCGCTTGTTCAACTTGTTGATAAGCGGCCTGTTACCAATAGACTTTACTTTTACTACTAACCTTGGCATTACGCACCTTTCAGGGTGTTGGTGTCAATCAACTCCATCTCTACGCGAGTATGGTGGTAATAGCCAATGTCGTCTAATTGGTTTTCGAAACGCAAAATCTCGTAAAACTGGTTTGGGCCGGTTTGCTTTATGAATCGGAATCCCTCTGGAAATTCTTCGCACAGCGGATTCGACGTTTCGAAGCAGTAAGGCTCGGCCAGGTCAGGACCTTCCAGACACCACGTTCCCTCATAATCAGAGGAAAATGTATATCCCGATCCAGTATACTGCGAACCATCCCAGATTAGCAGGACGTTACCGCCAGGCGACCCAAAGATCAACGCTGGCGAAAACGGAACCCCTTCTCCTATGAAGTAGTTCGGTTTTATTCCCCAGGGCACTTTGACCAAATCACCCCTCCGGAGTTTGTGGGGCAAATCCGGAAAAGCAAACATGCCCCTGAAAATGTCGGCGGAAGCATTGCCGAAATTCGCCGGGGCCAAAATGTTCTCAATGAACTCCCGCAGTTCCCCGATACGCGCGGGAACATTCTCGTACAAGGTAACCAATTCGCAACTGCTAACGACCCGGCCCGCCTCTTTAGTATCCCGGTCCACTTTTCGGACAATGGATACCAGGTGGGGCGAGATGAAGTTGGTTATTCTACTTCGGGGTATTACCGACATTAGCAATTCCCGCAGGATCGCCCGCTACAACAGGGTTTCGTGGTTCTTACCATGCCGCAGTCTCGCGGCAAACAATTGGAACTTTCAGGGATAACCTGAAAACCAATTTGGGACGCCGTACTGGTATACAATACCAACAGGTCGTCAATTTCCTGAAATCCGGTAGTGACTGCCCCTCGGGGACGTTCTTCGATTGAATAGGAAATGCGGAAGTCTTCCCAGGTGGCGCTTCTGACGCCGTTTGGGTTGTACAATCCCGACGATCCCGGGCGGATTGCCTCCAGAGCCAGCAAAATGATTGCCTTCCGGATGCCTGCGGGCATGTCCCGGCCCCACGAACCGCAAACCTGGATATTCGAGTCCCCGCAGGGGAAACACCCGTCACAGGTGTACTCGATAAAGGTTTTGTGGTTAGTGATTTTCGTCAGGTCAACCGCCACGTTGGTACCGCAGCATTTCAGGATATTGATTTCCTCAATATCCAACAATTCGTCACCCGTTCTGGGGGAAAATACCAATTTGCCCGCGCCTGTACCGTTAAACAGCTTACAGGTCGTCTCCGGGCACCAATCGACCCCGGTGATGATCTTCACCATCTCCGTCGCTATCTCTAATTGTAGATCAATTTCTTCTACAGGACAGCAAATCGAGACAGGTTGACAGTTTACCCTGAAATCCAAAAGTTCTTCGGCGGTTACGCACATTAGTCAAGGTACCTTGCTAAAACAGAATCCAGATTGGAAATGCCCGTTTGCTTGTGCAATTTCTTGAATTTACCGAGGTTTTTCTCGAATTTCCAAATAACCCACGTTGGGATACCTTTTGCATCCCCCATGATTTGCTTGGCTTTTTCGTCGGCCATAGGCAGAACGGTGAAGATAAATTTCTTACCTGAATCTTCTAGACTCTTTAGTTTCTGCTTCATTTGGTTGCAAGGACCGCACCACGGCTCGGATACGGTTACTATCCAAGGCAGGCCGGTTTCGACAGCACTTTGGTAGTCGGTGACATAATCGCCCATTTTTACAATCCTTACAAATTTAAGAAACTGGGATGAGACTATCGGCATGGTCAAATAATGGCGGCGGTCTCGATTTCCGTAATTTTCCGGCGAACTTCCGGGGGCAAATACCAATAGACATCCACGGAGCTTTTAGTTCCATGCAGCAAATCCATCGTCCTGACCATTTCCCGCATGGTTGCGAACCGTTGGGCGTTGGTTTCCAGCGACATCGGCTCGGTAACTACCGTACCAATGTTTGGCGGGACGTTCCCGCCCCAAGGCAGGTAGCAGTCCTGAATCATACAGTAGTTCAGGGCGACGTTTCCATACGCATTTACGGCCATTTGGCCCCCACTGATCGAGGTATTGTCCACGATAACCTCTGGACGGACCAGCCAATCAGTGGAGTGGATGCCCCCTACCGGGTACCCTGCTATTTCGCAATTGGAGATTCGGACCCGCCTTGCCTGGGGTATCGAAATTCCGTAGTATCTGCTAGGCAATAGGCGTTCTACCAGGAACTTGCAATCATCGACATAAACATCCCACATGCCATGAACTTTGGTTCGGCCCAGTATATTGCGGGCAACGCAATTCTGGACATTCGCCACCGGGACGACTGGCGAAGTTACCGCTTTGGTAGCATCCGGGGCGGAAAAGTCGAAAAGCGAACCGCAATCCCGGGCCTTACACCGGGACATTTCCACGACCATCGGACGATCATTCTTGGGCGGAACCGAGGAAACAAGGCAATGCCCAACAATTCTGTCAAAGAAACAATTCCTTGCAACCACTCCGTAGGCTGAAAATCCCCCAATTCCCGCGTAGAGATTGGAAAATCTGCAATTTTCCAGATAGATTTTATCTACCCGGCTCCCGTCCATCGCGTTAATCCCGGAAACGAACGATCCTTGGTTTCTCGCCCGCGCCTGGTTGAGGAACATATCATCGGTCCAATCCGTATGAGGACCAATAAAATTGCAGTCCAAAAACGCTACTTCCAGGGGTGCGTCCGGGTAGGATACGCCGCGAAGCGCTATACCCTTAGCCAGTTCGAAAATTCCGTACCTTTTATCAGATTTCAGGGAATCTGATGGGGTGTAAAACGTACCCCCGGAGACGGTCAATCCATTGTGTTGCGGACCTAATACTACTCGGTGAACTGAAAAACACGCTCCGTCCAAATGGAGTGATTTCGATCCACCGGGCCTGCAAACATCGTCAATAAGACGTTGAAGATTACTCACGATTCTCCCCCCTGACGTTTATCGTAGGCATCTTTGCCTAGCCGAAGGTATAATTCCAAAACCGATTCGTGATGCTTTATCGCCCGCTCGGATGCTTCGTGGAATGCCGCCGCCACCGCTTCGATATCCTCTTTGTGGGCTGCCCGGCATCGGGCACTTTCCTCCAAAAAGTCTTTTCGTTGTTCGGCGACCGCTTCCTTCTGCTCCTCCAACTGATTATCAAATCGAGTCTGCAAATCAGGTATTACGTACTTCAATACATAAAAGAACAACCCGGCGATGACGCCGAGCGTTCCTAATTTGGTGAAAATGTCGATTTCAGGCGCAAGTGAATTGGTTTCAGCAATTAACTCTAGCATGTAACCCTCAGTTAGGACGACTCACAGTATATTGGACTGCGAGTATCGGTTGACGACGCAAAAAACAGATACGCGGATTTGTGCATCCTTTCATACGCCTTGGCTACTTTTCGAACACTGTCCGGTTTCAAAAGTCGTTTCATTTCCTCCAGCATGACTGAAATCGCCTCAAGGTACTTCGCCTTATCTGGCAGAGTTTCCATGTACTTCGTCACTTCAACAAGAAACACGTTCCAGTTATTGGTGACGGGGGGCAATTCCAAAAGGGCTGCACGCCTTGCATCGGAAATCATTGATTTTGCCGTAGGCAAGTCTACCAAAGGATTTTTGGTGTTTGGTAAAACCCTTTCATAGGCTGCAATCAATGCTTGCGCAACCGGGGCATCGTTGGGCATGAACTTATTGATGGTTTCAAGAAGTTTGCTGTGGTCAGATACCGGTGGGGGGTCAACGGGCGGTGGATCAACCGGGGGAGGATCAACCGGGGGCGGGTCTACGGGAGGTGGGTCAACTGGCGGTGGTGTCGGAGACTCAATGGTGAATTTGGTATAGACCGGTCGGCCTTTGTCATTCACGCTGCGGACATGGTAGGTTCCCGCACCGCTATGCTCGAACAGATACTTTCCTTTGGCGTATTCGTCAAGAACTGTCGGAAATTCAACGGACCCTACCTTAGAGATTTCTATGTAGGTGGCCCCATTTCCTTCAATCTCAAGGATTACGGCCTTGACTGGAGCCAACGGCTCATCCGACAAGAGGTAGGTTTTGCCGTTAGCCTCGATGGTCTCGGCCACTCCGGGATAAACCAATACCTCTCTGATCGACTTAATGCCGAACCGGACATCGCTGAAAACCATGTCCTGCTTGGGCAATTCCGATGTTATCGGAAGTATCGGGGATTGCGGCAGGGGTCCCTGAAACTGCGGCGGAACTTCCGGAATGACTTCCGGAATGATTTGCGGTTCGATTTTGTCCTGCGGTTCAGACTTCGCCTGAATCCAGGACTCGAAATTCCCGTCCGCTACCTGGAACGCGAAAAGAGTCGTAATCGCGAGCAAGGCGACTGAAATCGTTGAACAAATCCGGTGAAAGCTGATCTTTCCTACCATCTTAAACTCCCGCTGGATCGAGCATCCAGTCAACTATTTTTGTAATTTGTGGAATACCGTAACCGTATTCCGGATCGTGTCCGGGTCGCCCGGCATCGGCAACGAAACGCGGGTCCTTCCAAAATTCTCGCCAGGCTTTGTAGCCCTTCAAGGCGGGAAGCCCGATTTGCTGGCGATACTGAATAACCAAAGCTAAGATGCCCGCGCACAGGGGCGTAGCCATCGATGTTCCGGACATGCTAACCAGGTTGTTGCTTAGCCCGCAACTAATGATGTTCTGTCCGGGACACGCCAAGTCTGCGGGATCGCCAACGCTGGAGAAGTCGGCTCGGGTGCCATTCTCTCGAAGTGCGGCTACCCCGCAGTTATGCGGATAACTACCCGGTCGGCCAACTCCACGGAATCCGGCATTGCCCAAAGCGGCTACGCAAATATGCGCACCGTTTTCGTATGCCTTGTCGAATGCCCGCAAGTCCTCTTGAATCGGGGGACCGCCCCCATCACCAAGGGATTCGGAGATTACTTCCGCACCCTGTTCGGCCAACCAAATTCGTCCAGCATTGATACCGGATGTAGAACCTGATCCCGAATCGCCAAGAACTTTGGCAACCAGGAGTTCGGCGTCCGGCGCAATCCCCAAGGCATTACCGTTTTCGTCTCGCCTACCAAGAGCAATTCCGTTGCAATGGGTTTGATGAGAATTCCGGTCCAGTATACCGGAACTCGAACGGGTAAAGTCCTTTGACGCCAGCGGCGTCGGGAGCAAGGGATGGGATTTATAACCGGTATCCGCGATTCCGATTTTTACACCCTTACCCGTAATACCTTTAGCATGGAGTTCGCGAATCTTCGTGAACGTGTGATGCCAAAGATTGGGCAGGGCTTGGGAATCGGATTGAATCTCCGGACCCCTTACAAGGTCCGGAGGAATATGCAATTTTCTGTACTTCATCAGAGGGAGCCTCCTACATGCCCATGAACATTTGAATTATCTTAATTATCGCCTCAACAAGGGCTGCAAATTTTTCCGGGTCGAAATTCTCCCAGTCAATCAGGCCCGCTGCGCCAACGACGCCAGCAAAAGCGAGTTCTTCGGAAACTGCGGACTCGATTTCCCTCCGGAGTGCCGGGAGAGCGAGCCGCATACGGATGCGGAGCCTCATAAGAACAGAAACTTTCTGTTCGGACATCGCGCGTTCAACAACGGAAACAAAAGCATCAGACATAGTGTAAACCTTTCAAGGATTAGGATTTCGGAGGATTTTTGGGGTCTTTAGGCTGGCTTGCGTCTTTTGCCGTAACAAGTCCCAACATAACAAGAAACGCCGCTGCAACCAGATTCCAATCTGGATTGGTGGCGGGCAGATCATCGAACATGTATCGTACCTGGTCAAGCGCGACTGCGGCAAACGACAGAATACCGAAAAGCGTGGTATTCGCGTTGGTGGCCGCAGATTTGAGGAATCGTCTAAGCATGGATGAGCCTCGCGGGTAAGTGGTTCAAGTGGAATCTTGTTAATATAGGTTCGAGTTCACTCCGACCGGACGCCACGGCATTTGTGCCTGTGCCGTCATAGCCGTGAGAGTTGCAACGCTACATACGACGTTACCGGAATCGACATTGACTCCAGCGCCGTTCTGAATCGGTGCTTTGGAAAGGAAGTTTCCGATTGCTGCGCAGTTGTTATTGCGGACGTTTGCACCTGTTTGGCCGAACCGCAGGGCTTGCGACGATCCACTACACAAGGGGACGTAACAACCAAACGCAATTCCGCCTACGGTAGTCGAGTTCGTGACAGGGCCTTTCAAGAGGATCGCGTGAGCCGATGCCCCGGTCGCTGTTTCTGGCATGAAAATCCGGCAATTCGTAGCCACGCATCCGGCCAAGACTTCCATACCTACAACCGTTGGGCCGTATACTGTCGATTCCCGTCGTGGGCAAATCAACAAGTTGTCGAATCTCCAGTTTGCTACGTCCTGCGAGGCCGTTGCCGCCCACGGGCCGGTTGCAACATCGCTGACGATGCAATACGTCCAACTTAGAACCTGTACGCCGTCAAGGTGTACGTCTGTCATGTAGGACGTACTGGTCGCCCCTGATTCCAGTACCAACGTCTGAACCGGATTGAGGTAAATTCCGTTTGCCAGGGCTGCCCGCCAAACGCATTCGGGACCCTGGAATACTCCTCGGATGCGGACTCGTCCGCATCGTTCAACGGTCATGCCCGCAGGGATTGACGTTCCCGGTCTTGCTCGTTGTGCCGACTGAACCGCGTCATACACCCAGGCCCCGCTTGTTCTCACATAATTGCCGAACAGATTGCCGCCGTCCGTCGCGTACAAGTGGCACCAATCGCCATCGGCCAATGCCGTTCCGCCGATTCGAGTTGTCGGGAGCGTAGCAAAAGTTCCCTTGCTTCCGGTGAATACCCCGGTATATCCAAAATCCCAGGTACAATGGTTGTCCCATTCCAGATTGTGGATGTTCTTGAGACTGAACCAGCAATTGACGAATTTATTGCCTTTACAGACAAACCGCTTAACATGTACCGATTTGGTTTGCGTTTGACCTGACGTACCGGTGTTTAGCGAGCCGCAATCGTAAAACTCTCCGTCCTGAATAGTCACTCGCTCAAGGGGAATCGAGGATGCGCTTACAGTTACGTTGATAACGGTGTTAAAGTTTCTTGCGACTACGTTTCGTGCAAAGAAATGGTCGTCCTGGTCTCCGGTAACCGCCGATGCCAGGCCGAATACGCCTGTTCCCGTGGTTCCTGCGGAGTTGTCGAACACGCAATCCACTACTCGGTAGTGCATACTGTTTGCAGAATATGTGATAACGCCTTCATCGTGGGCGTTGTCTTTTGTACACATGTTCGATGCGTAGCAGTTTTCAACCAAAATGCCGCGTGGATCGGTCGGGAACATGTTACTGGCATGAACCGCCGATCCCCAACAATCATAGAACTCGCAGTTCGTAATCGACCCCGAGCCTAGTACGACGCACTCATTAGGGTGTCGGTAGAACTTGCAGTTATGACAATCGAGGAATTGACAGATAAGTCCGGTTCCCGCTGCCCAATCAAGGACATCGGAATGGAAGGTGTTGTTTCCGTCGATGGTCACATTGCGGAAAATGGATTTGTTGCCGTTGACATTCGGGGCAAACATGGTATTGAGTACCACTACCGACTTGCCTACAACCAACTGTTTGATAAGGGGTTGCCCGGCAAAGTTCAGCGTATTGCCTACGATGCTCGTAATGACAAACCCGCCCGAGCCGTGGGTAGCAATCATGGCGTGCCCGCCGACCGTAGCCGGGGTGATGATGCCAAAAATTCTATCTCCAACGCGAAAATCAGATGCGTCGGCAACGGTTATTGACGTTGCGCCGATCTCTGCTTGAACCGCAACTGTGGAACTGATTTGGTCACCACGCTTGATTATCGAACCGTGTCCATCGATGATATGCCCGTCGATGTACACTCGCTTGGACAACTCGTAAGTTGTCTCTGTTTTCAGGTGAATCGTCGTGCCTACCGGCAAAATATCGCAAGCATACGCGATTTTGTCCCCGTTATAAGGGGCCTCTACAAACCCGTCTCCGGTGATCGCGCCGTCTACTGGAATCCACTCAATATAGAAATTTTCGTTATCCCAGTGGCGGCGGTAGATATCGCCGTTGCCTCTTACGATAGTCAGGGCGTCGTCATCGGTCAGTCCGGAGTCGTTATCGAGATAGAATAATCCGCCCAAGTCCTCGTCGGCAATGACGATAAACTCGTAGTCTCCGGTTGTTGCCCGTAATTCGTCGTAATCTTCAACAACAGCGCCGGCTACTCCCGCCCCGGCTGCGGCGGTTTTGCAGGCATCGATAGCATCCATGAGGATTTCAAGAGTCAACGGCGTCCCCATGTACTCGGGTGGGGACGACATATCGATCATCACGCTATCGGTGGAGCTTTTTAGGATTATCACCCCACCGCGTTCGAAAACTACCGCATCCGTCAAGTCAATGTCAATCTCATTGCCCGACCGGTCGGTCAGTATGAGATTGCAAGGTCTGACTTCATAGGAATTGAAGATTATGCAACAACCCATTTACAAAGACCTTTCGTTAAGCGAGTCTAAGAGCTAGAGTTGTGGCGGTTGCGTAAGTCGATGCAATAGCTGCCGGGAAAGTTGCGGGCATTCCCAAGGCGGAATAGGCTGTTGCGGTTGTGCTGAAGCACGTTCTGTACGTGTTATTAAGGGACGCCGTGGAGACTTCTCCCCAGGTCCACAGACCGGTGACAATACCACGAAAGGTTGCCGTCGTATTGCTGTGAATTGCCAGCCAGTATATTGTACCGGCTGAGAGAACGGTGGAACCGCCGCCTAACCAAGTACCTACCTTCATACCGTTAGACCCCGCGCTTATCTCGCCGGTCTCTTTTATAATGGCGTTTGGATAGAACGACCCAGTATCCGAATAAATTCCCATTTGGAAATTGGCGGCATGGAGGGTCGATACTTCGCTGACAATAGCGTCTACGGTCATATCGAGGCTCGGCCAAAACGGGTAAGCCTGCAACCGGTTGACGGCATTAGCCGCGTTCGTATTGCCGCCGCCGTTCATAGTAGCGGTTACATAGGACCCACTGGGGAGCGGAACCAGGTAATGCAACCCTCGGGGGACTCCTGTTGGAATCCGGTCTACATCAAATACCCCGGAAGTGATATCGGACGCATCGAGTGCGGGGATTGCCTCTTTGCAGGCGTCGATAGCGTCTACCAGGATTTGTAGGGTGAGCGGGGTTCCCGCCTCATCCGGGGGCGAACTCATGTCAATAGACACGCCACCGGTTGAACTTTTCAGAAAAATGACACCGGATCGCTCAACCACTATTGCGTCAGTCAAATTTACGTCGATCTCGTTACCGGATCGGTCAGTAAAGATGACATTGCAGGGCCGCAATTCATACGAATTGAAGATGGTGCAAGACATTATTACGCCCCCACCTTACATTCGTCGATTGCGTCCCTGACTATTTCCAACGTCAGGTCGTTGGACAGGGCATCTACGGGAGGATCGGACATATTTACGGCTACTTCGCCGTTTACGCCCTTAATGTACAAGACATCGTTTCTCTGATATGAGACGGCCTTGGACAAATCTACGTCAACCATCAGTCCGGATAACGTAGTAAATGTGATGTTGCAAACGTGGATGTCATACGTTGCAAAGGTTGTGCAGCAAGCCATGATACCCCTAAAAGTAAATGGTTAGCCGTAATGTTTAGATACGGTTTCGAAAACGGTAGAGGGTTGAATCAATTCCTGATATCTCTTGGAAGTTGCGCATCCTGGACGTAATGATCTTGACGGGGGATTGCCCCCAAATGCGTCGATGCCTGTTAAACTGGGGTATCTGTGAATTACGTCACTTGCCGAAGTGTTCATAAACAGGACACTACCGGGGACTCCCAATATACCGGAGACATGGCAGAATCCGGAGTCAACGCCGATGTAGTATTTGGCCGTCGCGAGTCTTTCCGACTGCCATACCAAATCCTCATTTTCGTCTGCCAGAAAAACTACGCCGGGGATTTCCGGTCGGTATTCCGATTTCCGGCCCAATACGTAAACTGTGTCTAATTCTTGCAGTTTAGGTATAAGTGCTTCCCATCCTGCCCGCATCCAATCCCGATTGGGATTCGATGCCTGTAGGTGGAGGAAGATTCCTTTTTCAGGCTTTGCGGAAAAATCGAAGCCCGCAAGGGGTGATTTGTGGCATATCTTCTTCTCTAAGATATTATAGTAGCCGCCTTCCTTTAAGGCCATGCCGGTACTCAAAAAATACATGAAGTTTACACAAGCATCATATTTTGAGTAGTTCAGGATATCTTTGAAATAATTCAAAGATTCCGTTTTGCACCCTTTTATTCGCTCGATCAGCGGTCTATGGTGGTCATGGACGCAGAGAGTGAAATCGCAGAGTGGTGCGCAGGTGTTGGCTATCATCAGCCCGTCACCTAATCCTCCGCAAATAGTAGCTAAAACTCGTTTATTGGCTGGATTTGCGGGAAAATGGCTTGTCATATCGTCTCAGGGTGATTGTAAGAAAAAAAGCGGGGACCGTTTTTTAGACGGCCCCCGCCAAAGCACTTCTGCGCAAGCGGGTTAGTTGCCGCAGATAGTGGCCGTGCGGGTACGAGACCCGCATTGACCTACGCAGTCTTCCCAAGGAACGCCGCAAGGATCGAGGTTGGTAACCATGACAACCATATCCGGGTTACGGATGGCGTTGTCCGATTTCCAATACATCGTTGCTTCCCAAGCATCGCACTTGGGTTTGCGTTCCCATTCGAGCGAGAATTCTCGCTGAATGAAGTGGACAAGGTTATCCAGCGGGGTGTAGAGAAGAACCGTACCGGTTTGGCCGAGAGAACCAAACGGCATGTTTTCCGGCCACAGGGGAACCTCATAGAGGTTTACACCCCAGAGAGGACCGCCAGCATTCGTCGCAATGGCGCGGTCGCCAGCGTCAGTGTCACGGAGCGAACGGTTGTAAGCCCACCAGTCAAAGACCTGCGGACCTACGATATACCGGTAGGAATCGCGGAGACCGCGATAACGGGCAGGCAATTTTTTGCGAATCGCATGGAACAGGGCTGGTGAAGGACCTGCGCCAGCGGCATCGATTACCTGACATTCCGGAGTACACGAACACGCCAGAGCAATAAACCCGTCGTTCACGCCGAGCAGGTTATTGTAGGCGTCCTGGTGGTCGCCAGTCGTGAGAGTTTCGTCACCTTCAATAGCAGCCAACTCGCGGTCGTTGTTGATCTGCTTTTTGAACATGTTGACGATGGTATCGGTAGCGTTCATTCCCAATTTGCTGCACTCCAGGAAGTCGTGCTTAATCGAGAAGTCCGAACGATACTTCACCAGGTCATAGGTGATGTAACTGTCATTGATACCGTGTTCTGTAGGACAGGAGGTAGCGCACGCCCCGGACGAAACCGGGCCGATTACGTCCAAGCGGGGTATTTCTCCTTTGCAAGAATCAGTACGAACGACAGTGATATCTTTCAACAGGCGGCTATTGTCTGTCAAAAGATCGATGAAAGCGTCCGCAGCGCGTTCTTTCATCAGGTTGGGATTGCTTGTGGTATCAATCGGTGAACCACAAGATTTCTGGCTCATAAGAGCCGCCAAATCGAGTTGCATTGTTTGCACCTTGTTGGGTTATCGACGAGGAAATGCGCCAAGGATAAATTGGCCCACAATCGTCTGGTTATCGGTTGGTTGGCTCACCGACTTGACAGTTTGAACTTTTTCCTCTCGCGCACCATGCGCGGGAGTGAGTTGATTGTACTTATCAACCAAAGTGGAAAGTACAGATTTCAACTTATCGTTCTCGTCTTTAACTCCATCAAATTTGCGAGTAGCTTCGTCAAGCTGTTTTTGAACAGCTTCAAGCTGTGTCACAATCTGTTGGTCAACCGGCACAGGTGCGGTTTCGGCGGGTGCCTCAACAACCGGTTGTTTCGCGTCCAACATTGCTTGCAATTCTGCGATTTTTTGCAGAAGTTCTGAACTGTCTGCAACAACTTCCGACCCCTGAACGGGGGCTTCCGAAGGTACTTCCTCAGCGACGGTTTCCGTGGTCACATCCTCTGGCAGTTCCAGAGTATAGACTTCCACATCCTCGCCGTCCAAAGTCGCGGTGGATTTCATCACTTGACTTTTAAGGGTAGGAAAGCGGGTAAGGAAACCTTGTTCGTTGAGGAGATACAGTCGCAGTTTTTTTTGCGAATCAGCCATCGGCTTTTTCTCCAAAACACTTACAGGGGTCATACACTGGCAACCAACGTGAGTTGCCACAAGAATATCGTCTTCCTTATCCTTCTCCGGAGCGGATATGAACTCGACGCCTCCCATGCTAATAGCGATGCTCTTTGAGCAATCGAACCCGCATTTGGGTGCCGTTACTGCAAGATAGAACGTGTCGTCTTCCTCAATCGAAGCGTACTCAAGGTTTTTGGCCGAGAGATATGCCTCCACCGTCCTTGAAGAAGGATAGTGGATTTTGGGGAATCGGACTCCGTAGAACCTTACTTTGTTAATGTCCTCTTGGGACAGTTGAACTTCGCCGTCTACCGTCTTTGCAATCATAAGAGTAGATTGCCGTTGGCAGGGGTGATGTACTACAGAAATTTCAACCAAGTCGATGTCTCGAAGCGTTGTGCAAGGACCGCCATCCGAACACACAGTCTTGCTTTTCATCCTGGTGTAACCTCGCCAGGAGAAACCGCCCATTTCACCGGACAACACTTTTTGGATAGTCACGGGATGGCGAACTTCTGCCTCGACGAATAGACCTCGATCACCTACTTTCAGGGTTGGGGAGATTCTCAGGTCTAGCGTATCGACCAGAGTATCACCATCAAGAGAGTAAACTTCGACCAGATCATCAGAAATCGACTTGACAACAGCGGGGACCGCCTTGCGAACAACTCCCGCCGCACTCTGGTTTCCAAATTCGTCAAGGACGAATTTATGATCCATGAGCAGGGTAGGTGTAGCCATGAAGCTCGCGACATCGAACTCTCTTGGATCAGGTACGATTTCTCGTTCCCGGTCAATTTGAGATACGGACGCAAAGCCTTTAACGACAACTACGCCATCGACCGTGGCGGATTGCGCAGGCGCTGAGAAATTTACAAAGGTTAGAGCGGGCATTACGAATCACTGGGGTTATCGTCACTTTGCGAAACCTCGTTATCGTTATCATCAGGCTCTTGAGTCGCGGGCGCGGGGGCGGGCGGGGGTTCGGGCAGTTTGAGTTTTGGTAGGTCCGATACTTTGTATGCGGAGCCTTCCTTGATCCTGACGTAGTGGGTGTCCCCACCGTCCACAGGTTCTCCCAATCCCATGTCCCTTCGAACTTCGTTGTTCGACAGGTTGCCCATAGTCTGGAGTCCAGTGTAATACTGCATCTCCAGCATCATGTCTCGGATATCGAGGGGATCGAAATCAATCCGGGCGTGGGTGACGCCTAATCCGACCGAGAACAGGTAGTTGAGTTTTTCTGCCCAATATCGTTGGCAGGGGGTGACTACGCGATCCTTGTAAATCTCGGCTTGCGACAGGCCCTTACCGGAACCCAACTCACTCGATTCCGCAATGCCCAAAATGGCCGGGGATGTCCCCATAGCGGTCATAATGAGATTGGAGTTTTCTTTGCGAGTTTGGAGAAAATCCGCCTCTTTGTGCATTACGTCAAGGGGCTTGAACTCGATGTCCAAGTCCTTGTGTCCCATCCCTTGGAGCGTAAGGATCAGCGTTTTATGGCTTTGGCCCTTTACGTGTTGGTGGAAATACTCCTGAATTGACTTTCTGAATTGCTCGTCAATTTTTGCGCCTTTGATAATAACCGCGTACCGGGGTACGGTGTTGTGTTCAAAGAATTGCAGGATGTAATCCCGGATATAGACATTGCCGACTACCGCGCCGAGTGCGGGAATGGCATCGCTGTATCCGTAGTAGATTGTGTTCGAGTGGTTTTTCGGGATGTAGAGGATTTCGTTAGCGGACTGGTTGAAATCGCTCGTTTTCGATCCATCCGTATAACTGCGGAAATTCGGCGTGAACTCGGGATTAGGGCCGTGAGTTACCGGGTCGTAGGGAACCAGTTCTCCCAATTCGTCCTTGACAAGGAATTTCTGACCAAACAACTGATAGTATTTGTAGTTCAGGTCTGACAGAGAACCGTCAGTGGTGATTTCCGCGAATCCCTTAAATCCACGCAGGACCCTGATCCTTTGTGCGGGAACATGCTCCAATTTCCTGATTTGGCCGTTTGTTGACCGGATTACTTCGATTGCGGCCCATCCGATACCTTCAAAATCCATCGCGGCTCGCTCAAGAACGGAGCGGAATCCCAAAACGGAATTGCAATTTGCGATGAATCGCTCGATTTTTTCCTTGTCTTCCCGATACTGCGCCGACGTTATGGTAGGCTCGTCGCTTTTCTTCTGGCCCTTCTGTCGGATGGGCTTAGTTGAGCGAAAAAGGATTTCCCGTCCAACGGAATCCAGCGTTTTTGCTTTAACCGCTCGGAAAAGAACGGGGTCTACTTCCAAAAAGTTTGCTAGACACTTTGGCGGATAGGGTGGGTCAATGATATCATTCCACCAACTTCCGCTGGAAATACTATTCCCACTGATCTCGGACTGGTTCTGCCGGGAGTCCTTGTCGAACTTGGTTGTAAGCTCCCCCCGAATTAGGTCGAAATCGTGTTGGGGGTGGTGGGACTTTGAGGAATCTCCGGAATTCTGCGAATTTTGGCTAGATTCTAGTAAATCCTGAAATAACAGCCCGCCATCGTCGTTCACGTAGGCTACGCAAACGCCTTCGGATTCCTCGATAGGATGGTCCGGGTAAGGTACTGTGATTCTCTGGATTTCGGAAGATTCCATACTTATATTGTAGACTAGACATTTTCCAAGTCTATGCTATAAAAACCGAATCCTCCCCGCAAAGAACGTCCTCTTGTAAGATTTCCCAGGCCAGAATATCATAGGCGTCCGCAAGAAATGCGTGGTCGTTTCCTTTTGTCCAGGAGTACTTGAGATTTCCTTTGGCGTCCTCGGTGACTTCCCGGACCAAAGCCGTCATTTCCGAGACATACGCCCCTTGGAGGATACTGGCGTAGTTGGTCGGGAGCAGGTTTTTGCCCGTCTTCAACTGGGCGTAGGCGCGATCCAAAGCCTCGGTTCGGTCGATGGAAATCAAAGTGTCGTTATAGTTGTACTTCATAAGTCGGTCTTCGCCGCGACCGAGGAATTTGCACAACCAAACGGGGCATTTTGCGTTCGACTGGAAATCGAGTGACAAGAGTTTGTCAGGGCCAATGTCGATTACAGCGCATTGGACGTTGTATTGTTCGACCAGTAGATGCAACTGGGCCTCGACTGCCGCCGACGAAATCTCCGAAATGTTCAGTTTTCCGACATAGACCAGCTTTCGCTTGCCGTGGAAGTTGCAGGAAATGCGGATATCTATGTGGGACGGGGCAACGTCGATCCCCATTGAACACGGGCCGGGATGCGTTTCTTCCCACAGACAGGCGTGGTCGGGGAGGATTTTTACAGTATACTGTTGCTTGGGATTAGCCGAACACCGTTCCAAAAGCCCACTACTGACCTTCGATCCCACAGGCGCGTAAGGCAATGCCAAGAACATTGAGTAGAAAAACGACATTTTGGATGGATTACTAAGACCCTCTCGATACTTTATCCACCCTTCTGCTACGGAGTTTAGCGGGCTTACAAGGGACGGCATGTGATAGCCTTCTATGTGACTATCGGGATTCTGCGGGTGCCAACGACAACTTGGAGCAAATCTATCGAGATTGCCGTCGCAACCTTCTTCCGGGCATTTTATGTAAACGTCCCTGCCGCATCCGGGGGACCATTCAGTATCCCGCAAAACGTGGGAAATCACGTTCCCGGATTCGTCCTCGACTTCCCGGACGATGGACTCAAACCAGCCCAATTGGTTGAATTTGCCGCATTTGCTGCAAGGGCACACCCAGACACGCTGATCCGAGTTTTGGTACTCGCGCCAAATCCTGCCATTAGTCGTAGTGGGATTGGATACGATTCGCTCGAATTTGTAATCCGACGCCGAAATACGAGAATAGCCCATCTCGATATTGTCTTCGGAATCGCACTTGTCGATTTCATCAATGCAATTATGAGTTAGAACTCCGTTCGCATAGAAATTGTGGTGATGGGCTACGTTTATGTCGTATACAATCCGTTCTCCAAGATATTCTATGGAGACGATTTTAACCGTTTTCGGGCTTGAGATTGTTTTACGTCCCGAAGCTGCGAGTCCGATAGGAATCCAACCGTCACCGGAGTAGACTCGGTGGTCGTCAGTGGCATCTAAAAAGTCTCCATTATCGAAGTGGTAACGGTATACGGGTTTCGGAGGGAGTTGGACCCACGAAGTCAGTTTGCCGTAGACATCCTTTCCAGTTTGAAAATCGCGACATCGAATAATATCCAAATCCACGAAATCAGGTAGTTTTTCGATGGGGATTTTGCCCAAAGCCGTATCTACAAGAGTTCCTTCACCCAAACAATACTGCCCGGCACTGAAAGAAACGAAGTCCGATGGCACGTTCCCGCCAACAAACTTGATGAAGGCGCTGCCAAATTGCAAGAGTTCGATAGCTTCCGAGAGGGAGTCCTTGTTCAGGAGTTTGTACTCCGGACTCCTGGCGATGGGGGTTTTGACCTTTTCCTTGACGTATGCCTTCAAAAAGTCATATTTGGGCAAGACAAAGAACGTGGCGACGTTGTTGTAAGCTGCCGCCAGGGTATCGATAATCAACCAGTCGGTTTTACCGGTCTGGGATGCCCCCATAATGACGATCTTCGCCGCTACGGAGTTGTAGAGGTCGATCATGTGACGGAACCGCGTCCACTCCAATTTCTCGCCGCTGGTATTCCGGTGGCAATTCTTGGCAAAATGGACGCGGGTATCCTTGATTTCCAGCAACTTAGCCATGCGGTTAAGTTGTACGTCACTAAATTTGGAGAAATCCATTACAGCCAACTCTGTTTTTCCAGACGTTCGAGAACTCGTTTCTCCAGTTCGGGCCGGGCGCTTACGGCATCTTCAACGGCATCGGCCTGACTCTTTTCAGACCGGTCATTGAGGGACCCGTAGGGATCGACGCCGGTACTCGGAAGAACTCCAGTACGGATTTCCAGTTCGATCTTCATTTTCAGAAAGTCGCGGGCAAGCCGTAACATTTCGGCCTTATCCCGGATAGACCCCTTGCGGGCAATGATTTCCCCGGTGATAGGGTCCATTTGCTTTTCTTCAGCGATTTGGCAGGCCATTTTCAAACACAAGTCCTGCATACTCGCGATAGTATCCAAATTCTCAACCAGAATGTCGATGGATTTGCAAGCCTCAAGCTCGGATAACCGGTCTTCTCGGGACTTCTGCAAATAGGTGTAGATGGTTTTGAGGCTTACCCCAAAGTGGTCGGCGATCTCAACAACCGTAAACCCCTTGGCGCGCATAGACGCGGCAAGCCTGATCTTCTCAAATTGGGAAAGCCGAGAAACAGAATCGGCAGAGTTTTCTTCAGACATAAAGGAAAAACACCTAAATAGAGGTTACGGGGAAAATAGGCTCCCCTACAACCAAATAATAGGAAATCTGGCAGATTTGTCAAATACTAAATGTCCAGTATAGAAAATACTGGAACTTGCCAGAAAAGAATTGACCCCTTCAGGGGCATTGCTTAATCACAAAATCCGGCAGATTGCCGCAGACGCCGGGAATCGCAGTTTTTATACAAAAATCGATGCTTTTTGCGCAGGCTCCGCGATTCCTTTTTTTAATTACAATGGGTCTGCGCGCACCCCCAATCTAGTAGCCTTCTGGCTACCTCGGGTTGGGCGAGACTTTCCTAGGTTCGTGAATCCACCACGAACATTTCGTCCCCCGTTTGTACCAAACCCGTTCGCATAGACTGTTGCTCGGTTCCCGAGCATACCACCGTACCCCTTCGCTAACGCTCGGGGTCCATCACCTACTCTGCGCTGACCGCTTGAGTAGGTGGGGTATCTTTGTTTCATCCCTATCTGTATTGTCCGTGTGGGTCGTCGAGAGTATACTGCTTTGCCTCTGGCACCTCTAGCGAAGACGACCCACACGGCTGTAACCCGTGGATTGGGTCCAAGAACAACTTTGTTGTCCCGCTCCACTTAGGTACTCTTAGTACCCTATTGGCATATGGATTATATTGTTAAAAATGAAAATTTCAAGAGTTTTGAAAAACGATTTGTTCGGAAATACCGATGAAAATCGAGAAATCATTCCAGAATTTTTCTGGAAAAAAGGGCATAGTGGACACTTGGTATTTGGGACACGGTAAGATGGGTAGTTTCGGATTTCGGTGTATTTGGGGTTCCGAATATCGGAAAATTCTCTATAATTCTTATGAAGGCTCTTGACTGGCTCTTAGCGGTCTGTTAAACTACGAGCGTCAACCGTTTTTCCAACGAAAGGGCTAACGCCAATGTTTTCACTTCCCAAAGATGCGGCATCTCACATTCATCCGTCGATTGTGTCCGCGATCAACACCTACGGTTTCGAGGATACCGCAAAAACCATTATGGCAGAGGCGATGGCGTTGTTCGTTGCAGCCCACCTGTACGGTCAAGCGGACGTTCAGGAGGAATTCGACTCCCAACTCCACATTCTGGGGAAATTGTCGTCCAAACTCTCGGATATCAACTGCGACCCCGGCAAGTCCGTTTCGGACAAGGTTCAGGAAATCCATGAGGAGGCTATTAAAATCACCGGTTTGCGGTCGGAAGGTCTGGATTTGATGGAAATCGTCAGGATTCGCAAGAATACCGAGATTACGAAGTCGATGGGGATCATCCTGGAAGATGCCGCCAATGACCTTTTGGGCGGGAAAAACCCCTCACAGATCGACGAGGAAGACCTCGAAAAGATTCGGGAACGGGTCTCCGACCAGATTAAGAAGCGGTTGGAACAAATGGGCATGTCCAAGGATGATGTCCAGTTCCCCCAGGATGACGACCGGGAGGATTGGGGGAACCCAATGGGGGATTGTCTGTGATCCCCGGAACCGACAACCCCCACCGATGCGGTTGCGGCGCGGTCGAGTGGGGGTGCGATGGGCTATGCCGCAACTGTGAGATCGAGGTTCGTAAGAAAATTCCCGGAAAAGGACCTTGCCGTAGCGTAAATGCTCCGTATACTTACCAGACGGTGCCCCGAAACCTCAACGATATCGAACAACAGGTTTCGGGCGGATTCCGCAGGAGTTTACGGTCATGGCGAGAACAATAGTGCCTTTGAGATACCACGGCGGGAAGTCCCAATTAGCCAAGAAACACGTTATTTACGAACCGAAGAACTATCGTCTATTTGGCGATGCCTGCGTAGGCGGCGGGTCGTATCTATGTGTGAGGGACCGTCCGGGGGTATCCGAGTACGCCAACGACATGTACGGCGAGTTGACGAATTTCTTCAGGGTACTGCAAGACGACCGGCTTTACAGTATACTGGAGAACAGGTTGTTGGCAACGCCGTTCTCCCAATCCGAGTACGACAGGGCCAAAAAACACCCTCGCGGACCCTGGTTGGTCCCGGACGTTGACGCCGCACACGCATTTTTCGTCCGAAATCGCCAGTCCAGACAGGCCCTTGAAAAGGATTTCGCCACCCGCAGTTTCCGACTGCGCAGGGAACGGAATGAGCAAACGTCATCATGGAATTCGGCTATCTACAGTCTGAAACCTTTCAGGGACCGGCTCCGGTGGGTGGAAATCCGGGAAATGGACATAATCGATTTCATCGACCTGATTGACTCCCCCCACACATTTTTCTACGTAGACCCCCCATATTTGGCCGATACGCGGGTCGCGGGCAAATACGCTGTGGAAATGCCATTACCCAAACACCTTGAGTTACTGAGGCGTCTACAGTCAATCGAGGGAAAGTTCATGCTCTGCGGGTACGATAGTTCCGTCTACCGCAGTTATGAACTAATGAATATGTGGAAACGAGTAGAATTTCCCGTTTCCAAGAGTTCATCGTCGGCCAAAACAAAACCCAAGACAACCGAAGTCATTTGGATGAATTACTAATGAAGTTCTTGCGACTGTTTTTTCGAACATACCAGCGGCAAAACGTCAATTTTCAGGACTATTTTCGCGATGTCCGGGAAAAATACGGGTCGTCGTTGACCTACTCCGACATCGGAACGGTCTATTTTGCTATTGACTTGTCCGAAGTTTCCGAGTATAAAAAGAGGCACTACCTGGTTGCCGAAGTCGGCACCGGGTACGCCTTGGTAATCAAGGAAATGACCGGGCAACTCCCGGTGGATTCGGAAGCTGAGGCGCTGGATATCGCGTCACAAGAGTCCGATTACGTTTACGCGGAGTACGTTAATGGCATCAAATTTGATCGCGCACCGTCGTAAAAACTTCGAGTCGAAAAATCCCACGGTTATCGCGGAGTTGCGCCTCAAAGCCTACCAAGCCTCGTATAAGGCGTATGCGAAAATCCTGCTAAATGAGATGTTAAGCTACGGGAGTGCCGCGATAGTCTACTCAATTGACCCCGAATCGTATGTAGAATTCGAATCAGTTATCATTTGGGGAGATTGACGCCGTGATTGTAGCTAAGATGGCTACGCATCCGGAGAGGCACCGACAGGTTACGGTCGCCATAGCCTCGCTGATAGACCAGGTTGACCTATTGACCCTTTACTGCAACGGGTACGAATCCCGCAGCGATATAAATCATGCCAAAGTCCAACTGTACTTTGGCGACGACCTTGGGGATGGCGGAAAGTTGTTTGGGGAGTTTGGAGAATATACGCTTTTGGTCGATGACGACTTAAAGTATCCCCCGAACTACGTCGAACGGTGTTTGGCGGAATTGCGGGCGAACTATCACCACAAAATAATTGGTAGTCACGGCGCGATAATGCAAAATCCCGTCCGGAACTACTTTCAGGATCGCCGAGTCATACACTATGCCGACCGGGTAGTTCGCCAGATACCTGTAAACGTCCTGGGAACAGGTACGTTGGCAATGCACGAATCGACGTACAACAAAATAAGCGTAAACCCGCAGCACAAAAACATGCTTGACTGTTATTTCGCGGTAGCCTGCCAAAAGAGCAAGATTGGAATGGTTTCTATCTCCCGCCCGCATGGGTGGATCAAGCAAATACCGGTGAGCGAATCTCTATGGACGAGCCGAGGCAATGGTTGGCTACAGACCCAAGTTATCCAGCAAGTGGAGAAATGGGCCGTATATTGAGGGGCCTGTTCGGGTCTTTTGTCATATACACTGGCTCAGAATTGGGCGTCAGCGACGAAACGAAGTACCTTAGCGAGAAACTTGGACGATTGGTTACGTTCTGTAGTCAGTTGGAGTTTTTGGCGGGGTTTTCAGATTTCACCCCCGATTGGGATGTAGAAGTCTATACCCAGTTGTTGGACATTGACACATTTTTCGAGTATTTCCAACCGAAATACGACTTGGCGGTTATCAGCACCGACGACTACAATGCCGCCACAAGGTTCCTGACCCATATTTCTCGGGCGGGGACGCCATACATCGTGTCCACGTTGAACATGGGTTCCCGAGGGGGTTATGTTCTCCGGGTTTTCGGCGACCGCTCGGATAAAGTCTACCTGTACTACCAGAACCCCATTAGCAATTGGAATTGACATGAACGTATCGTATTTTCGGATCATTGGAAACGACTTGCCCCCGCGACATGAGGAAGGGCAGTCTTTACGGAATCTGAAATACCAACTGGAACATGAAAAGGAATTCGACGATTGCCATAAGATTTGGGTGGTCAACAGGATTCTCGATCCCGATACTCGCAATGCTATCATCGACTGTTTGGCCGACCGGACGTACTACGAAATCGACATAAATCCGGAGGTTTATGCCGCGCAGAAGACGTTCGATGACAAATACGCCTATCTCACAAACGTGAACGCAGCCCGGAATTTCTGTCTCAGGCTAGGTAGGGGCTATGGTTCGGATATCGTCCTGCCCTTCGACGGCAACTGTTTCTTCACCGAGGAAGCGTATTTCTACTTTCGAAATGCTGTCGCCAACAACTTCAACTCCCCTTATTTCATCGTGCCGATGGCCCGCCTGGCGGATTACTCGCAGCTTACCGAGTTGCCCCAGATCAAGGAAATGTATACCGTTGGTAAGATGAAGCGGCATGACCTTACAGAGCCGCAGATTGCTTTCGGATCGGATTACGATCTCGGATTCAACGAATCGTACCGGTACTCCGTGGCGTCCAAGGTGGAGCTACTGTGGAAATTAGCTATCCCCGGCATTTGGGATTATTGGTATCCGGATTTACACGCCGAAGCCATGAAATGCCCTTCAATACACATTTCGCGTAACCCAATCTACGCAGGTTACGTGTACCGACTACCCTCTGGCAATCCCGCGTCCGAACTGGACAATGTTGTTCGAGGGCAAGACAGAAATATGGGATTAAAGAACCTTGTGAGAAAGGCCGACACCCTCCTATTATGAACAAGATTCCCAATTCTCTTTCTCAGGGTAACTCAAAATGGCCCCAAGAGTCCTATTCTACGACATCGAAACATCGCCCAACATAGGATACGTATGGGGTAAGTGGAAACAAGACGTAATCGAGTATGTGTCCGAATGGTATGTAATGTGCGTTGCATACAAGTGGTCCGACGATTCTACTATCCACTACTGCGGACAGAATTCCTTCCCAAAGTATTACAGAGAGAATCCCGATTGCGATTACAAAGTAATCAAGACCCTCTGGAATTTGTTCGACAAGGCGGATATGATTGTGGCGCACAACGGGGACTCGTTCGACCGGAAGAAGGCAAACGCCCGGTTTCTGGCACACGGCATGACCCCACCATCCCCCTACAAATCGGTAGATACCTTGAAATGCGCAAGACAACAGTTCAAATTCAACTCCAACAAGCTCGGGGACTTGGCCGGGCAACTCGGACTCGGCCACAAAGCGGTGACCGGTGGATTCCAATTATGGAAAAAATGTTTGGCCGGAGACCCGGCAGCATGGCACCGGATGGAAACCTACGCCCGCAGGGACGTTTTACTGCTTGAAAAGGTCTACGACCGATTGAAACCCTGGTTCAAAACGCATCCCAACTTCGGGTTGTTCAATGACGACAAGGTAGTTTGCCCGAATTGCGGCGGGGATCGCCTCATATATCGGGGTTTTGCGTATACAAATGTGTGTAAATTTCGACGATTTGTTTGCAAAGACTGCGGAAAGTGGTCGCGAGCCAACAAGAAATTGCCCGGAGGCCCTGGAGTGGTATGATGTACTCGATAATGCTGACCGAGGGGGACATCCTCGATAGGTTGTCCATACTCAAAGTCAAACAAGAAAACTGGTTAGGGGTTGACTACCTGCCCTTCGACAGGTATATTAAGGCGAACCCCGCTTACGAGTCACACCCCCAGTTTCAAAATCTGTTGGAAATCAACAGATCACTTTGGGACCTCGAAAACAGGGTCCGGGAGGCGCATCGGCTGCTTGACCATGATAGGGTCGTGCAACTTTCGGCGAAGATCATCGCAATCAACAAAAAACGCTACCTTGTTAAACAATCGCTTGATGGCGATAATTGGGAGAAAAAAAATTATGAGGGCTAACCTGTACGAAGTTACTCATGCCGAGATTGAGAGATTTCTGGACGGGGACTCCTCCCCATTATCCCTGAGCATCTTTCGTGAAATGCGGGCAGTATGCGCGGGCATATCGAAAAAGATTCTGCAAAACCCCTTGTCAAACGAAATCGACGAAATTTTCTCGATAGCGGTCTACAACATGGTTCGTGGGCGGAATTGGAATCCTGAAATGAGTTCGTTCTATACCTGGTGGTCTGCGGTTGTCCGCAACTCCATTGGAACCCATGTCAGGAATCAAAAAGCCCATCTTCGCTACTCGCCGATTCATAACGTGGTGGATACCCCCGGCGTGCTGGCATTGAGATCGCCCGATGAGTCCCCAGAAGTATCCGCGACACGTAAGGATTCTATAGCCCGGCTATCTGTGGCGATTCAATCGCTCAATGATGATGAAAAATGGCTAATCTCGAACCGATTTGGCCTGTACGAATTACCAAACAAGGACTCTGTAGAGATAGGGCGGATTCTCGGCGTAAATCCGTCTACGGTTCTGAGCAGAGTCGCCAAAATTGTCGGAAAACTGCGCAAAACCATGCGTGAGGAGTAAAATCATGCAAGTCATAATGTTGTCTACCAAAATGTTCCCTATGAGCGTCCGTTCGACGTTCGAATTGCCGGTATGGCCGTACCGGGAAGGGCCGGGCGGGGAAGTCCCCCACGAATTTCGCGATTACTTGAGGGAGTTGAACGTCTTTTACTACCTCGACGACTATTCGGACGACAAGAACAACTTCACCCACGCCATTCTCGTACCCAATGACGAAGGCCAATGGCCTCACGAATGGAAAATGCCTATGGATGTCTATCGCCAAATGGTTTACATCCACGACGACACCTTGGAAGTGGGTCGGTGGCCTAACGACCAGGCCGAAGGCCGGGAGTTGTACCAGAAAATCGTCTCGGCGACTGGGGATGACTTCGCTTGGGGCGAATTCAACAAGCCCGTTACCATCGCGGGAGTCAGTTCGAGTATTATTCGGTACATTGCCGGGCATAACGTACCCGGAAATATCTCGAAAGTGCGTTCTATCAAACTCCCCAATTCAAAGTAAGGTCGCCGTGGACATTTCCAAATTGAAAAACAAGGAAGCCCGCCTGAATGCGATGGCGTTTAGCCGGGTGATGACTGAAAACAACCTCGATAGTGATGTTGGAGATGCGTTTTTGGACCTCTTGGCGACCGCTGAGAAGCTGCGCAAGCTGGAAAACGACCACATAGCCGAGATCGCGGGCGTTGAGCCTGAATCGAGGGCGATGGTGTCCGCAATTGAAGGTAAAATCTCTCGATTGCAATCGGAAATCAATGAATTGCTCTCAAAATTGGAAGCGGTCGGCGTAGATTCCGCGTCATTTTCGAAAAATCGACAGAAATTTTGCGAACTTAGCAAGGAATTTTCGAAAAAAGTCGAAAAAATCGACGAGTCCCTGCCCGAATCCAGCAAAATCCATCAAATTTCACCTTTTTTAGCGAGTTTCAACACGAAATGAGTAACGATTCTCCCGCCGAAGTCACCGTATCCGACGCCGACGCCTACGATCTTCTATTAGCAGTTGGTTTCAATGACCAGGAGGCGTCCGGACGACTGGCTGCGCGTCGTCTTGCGGCCTATGGATCATCGGACAAACTACTTTTGACCCCCAACGGCAAGCGATTGCGCGAACTTGCGCTCGAAATCAGCGATGTTTTGGGGGCAATCAAGGCCAGCCGAGATGTATCGGAAGCAATTCGGGAAAAATTTTCAAATTAACTGCCGAACAGGCTTGACGGATGCCCTGGCGTCCAGTATACTGTCCGCGACGACACTGATAAATCAGGTCACTTAACCAAATAGGAGCCAAAAAATGGCAAGCACCGAAGAAAAAAAAGTCCTTACCTCCAGCGATGTCAAGACTGAACGGGATGCCGAGCGTCTTTGCAAACAACACATTGAGGCCCACCAAATCGATGAATATCTCATCGAATTGGCGAACCAGACGATGGAGACCTACGAGTACACCCTGACCATCAAAAAGCGTGGTTGGGAAGAAATCAAGTCCATCACCTACGGCAAGGACGACCCGGACGGCGCGTACATCACCGGTTGCTTGTACATTTGCAAGCACATCACGCTTGCGGGCATCACAGGCGGCGCATCGACCACCTAATCGTTGGTACATGGGTCGGCGGCGGGGCGTCACAAGTTCGCAAAGGCTACGGATAGGTTGGACCGGACGCGGGGGCTATCCAAGCACAGGCATGTGCGCCTAACAACCGAAAAGCGGGCCTGAGTCACGCCCCGATCCTCCAATACACAGCATCGTCAAACAAGCACAGTAACATTTTGTATGTTACTGTGCGGTACCCACTAACCAGAGATTGAATATGCAAACATGTGAAAAAGACGTAAAGGGCCGGGGAGAAGTCCAAGGTCTTGCTTTTTTTGTCACCGACCTGTGGCAATTTTACGTCCCGGACCTGAACAAATCCTTCCCCAGTTACGATGAAATGGAACTGGCGATCTTGCGGGAAGAAAAAAAGATCAAGCAGGCCCGGAAGGTCAAGCTGAATCTTCCAGTGGTTACCCGGAGCGGTAACGAGTACACGATTACCGGCGTACATGCCGGGCATGGTACCGTCTTGACGACCCCGCCACTCAAGGAAGAAGGCCGATATTCAAGGCCCTCAATGTACGTCAAGACTCCGTGGATGCGACAGGCGATTGGGGAACTCGCCGAGGCCCAAGCTCGCGTCAAACGCATCGAGGCCGTGATTTCTCCGTTCAAGATCGAGGAAAAGCAGAATTCGAGTTGGGGAGAAAAGCAGGGTGACGGAACGCCTGAAGGATTGGAGAAGATTTACCGCGATTTGGAGAAGCGGGGGGAATCCATGACTTTTGAATCCGCGATGGCCGATCCCGCAACGGCTGAACGGGCGGATTGGTGATCGCATGATTATGTTCATTAGCGGGTTCCTTACCGCATTTCTGTTGGTAATGATTATCGGTTGGTGCGCGGAACGCCGAGACCGAAAACGCGCCCGTAGTCGGGACTGTGGCCGGATGTATATCAACGGCAAGTACGTAGGGGATATTATTGAGATGAAACCCCGCCGCATCGACGACGATGATTTCGATACCGACGATTGGACTGATTGCTGTACCTCCAAGAAAGAATAGGCGTGGACGTTCTCGCCACAATCAAAGAACTTCTGGTAAAATGCGGCGTTGACGACTGGGATAGCGACAACGCCCTTGCTGTAACCCCCGAGGCCGTAGAAGCGGCCTGCGAGTGGTGGGAACGGACTCAGGGGGACGGATGGGGACTCCCCAACTTCTTATTCGCTGGCTTTGACGGATGCGTACATTTCGAATGGGCCAAGGAATACGCCATGCGAGAGGTAGAATTCGAATCTGACGGAACTATGACCGAATATATCCGCAGATACCCAAAAAAATGAAAGGTTTTTGAATGGTTCAGAGGGAGTTAAGGGTTTCGCACCAGCAGTATTTGAAATTGTTGGGCGCGTTCCCAATGAAACTGTATCGTGATTGGATCGGGCGGGCTATTGAGGGAGGGTTCCAGAAACCTGACCCCGGCAACATTTCCAATTTCACTTGGGATTTCGATTGGTTTACCTACGCAGAGTTGCGGGAAGTCGCCAACACCCGCCAAAACGAGGTATTGGACGAAATCTTTGGCGCGGATGATTGTCCGTACTATGACGGCGAGCCGGTATGGGTGAGATTTGGTCCGGGGTTTGCCTGGGACCTCCGATATTCGGACGGACAGGGCAGGTTTTATGAGTCTCAAAAGAAAAGCGGGCCTGTGGTTTTCTGGCAGTCGCACAAGAAATTTGACTTCGGGGAGTTGCCGGTAAATGACTGATTTTGACTTCGATGCCCCGATTGACCCCAACGTACCACTTTACCAATTACTTGACACAGGCTGGACTATCCAGCTTTTCAGGGAACCTACTGGATATGTCGCCTGCGCCATCCCACCACGCGCGCAAGCCATCCTGAACGAAATCGTGGACGACGATCCCGATATATTTGGCATGGATGAAGATTCGGATATCGGCCTTGAGTTTGAGGCGATAATGGGGGACGGTTCTAGATATCGGGCGACCGCCGCCACCCCCCTTGACGCTATCAAAAATCTTGCTGAGAAGTGTTTGCTCGGGAAATGAAATCGACAATTATCAGTTATCTCCGCGACATTGCACCGGGGAATTGTAATCACGCTGGTTTTATTCTGTACGACGGTGGGACTTGGCGACAACTCCTGTACAGGAAGATTTCGTGGCATCCTAAAGGGTTTTCCCAATCGGGATTGTCTTGCCGCGACGGCTTTTGTAATTTGCTTGAACGTATTTGGGAGAGGTTAAAATGACCAACTCTTGTGTTAAATTGGTTGTCTTGGTGATCGCCGCTATTGCGGCATCTTTTTTTATGGGGGTTGACGATGCCAACGGCCAATTGTTTCGCCGGGGCGGATTTTTCCGCAGACCCCTTGCCAATCCGCACAGTTTTCAGTATACTGGACCCCGTGGGTGCGTCATCTATTACGATTGGACATGGCCCGGCGTGACCGAGGAAAGCCTGCGGAAACACCTGCAAGGGTGGCCGCACTACCAATTCGACACGATGACGATGGAGGAAATGCTTCGCTTCCATGACGAACACCATAACGAGATCGGACCTATCAGCGGGGATGACTTGCGGCGAAACCGTAATAAAATCCCGTAAGGATATCCTTTGGACCTGACTGTTATACGAATGCTCCGGGACCAAGCAGAGCTAGTCCCTTATGGTCCCGTACTCGCTAGACTGGCTCTAGATAGCGGCTGGACATCAATAACGGCTCCGGGCGAATCCGGTCGTCGCGTAGATTACGCCCGCATGTTAGACCATACCTGGGAGCCTAGCCAGTCGTATTACCCAACTATGATGGCGAGCATACCCTACGACTTTGAGACGGTAAAACGATGGAGTCAGTAAGCATTATCTCACTTCTAAGGGAATCTCAGTCTCGGACTAGGCGGCGGGCATCCCGGTTTAGAAAACATCGCGGGCAGGCGTGGCGGTTTAGTTTCCACCCCTTCAGTACGTATAGTACGCATAGGTGGAGTATGCGGTTTTCAAAAGCCCGGTCACCTGATAGAATCTGGAAAAGTTACCAATGCCCCCAACGATAATTCACGCCCTGCGCAAGTTCAATTCAGAAGCCGAACCGTCCAATCCTAGCGGATTCGTCAGGCGTTCCAGGTACGGATGGGCCGTTATCCACTTCCGGAGAAAGCATTCTTACACGATAGGCTACCCCGGCCCAACTGCGCGGCAGGTATGGCACAGTCTGTAGACGAGACCTTGACACGCAATCCCGTTTCTGGTACATTGATAGACCAAATGCGATTGCACAAGATACCAGAGACTACCTGCGTGTTTTGCGCAAGGTATTCGTATCCCGGTATTTTAGGGGTATTGAGTTTGGGCTGGATCAATTCGAAAACATACCTGGCCGATATCTGGGAGTCTCTGTAGTGTTTACTATCATTGATGCGCTTCGCAAACATGAGTGTCCAATTGCGTCAGTTCAGATACACAAGTGTTGGGGTATCGTGGTTTTCTATTCTCGTCTGGGTAATTGGTACTCTGTGAGCTATAGTCTAATTGATGACGATATCGCGTACTGTTGGAAGCCATAATGACCAGCGTTATTGAAATCTTGCGGCAGGTGTCAAAAACCGAATCTTGCTATCTATCTCTGATAGGGGGGACTTGGCTTTGTTTCAAAAGGCCTGGATGGCTTGGTGGTAGCAACGTACATGTCCCGACCTTTGGGTGGGTGAATAACGCTTGGCAGGAGTATGACTAATCTACCTACAACCATCGGCATTCTAAGAGATTACCAGAGTAAGGTAATCGGGCTTTTTAGCTCGCCTTTGAGGTCCTGGTTTATTCATCTCCGTTGGGGCGATACCAAGATGTCGTCTATAGGACCCCAATCCGACCGCACCCCGCCCATACCCTATGCTACCCTCGAATCTCTCTGGCGGTAAATGACAGTAATTCAAACATTGCGAAAATGGGCGGTGCCCGGACACTCGATAGACGTTAAACTCTATCAGTCGGACATCGCTACCATCTTTCAAGTTAGAGACAACACTTACTTTTGGGGTAATGTTTACGTAAACGCCCCCAAGGACACTAACCTAAAATGGTTTATGCAGAGACATTTGGACGATCTTTGGGATGGGTGCGCCGATATTAGAATTCCTGAAAGACCTGATGAGCTTCACGATTATTCTAGCTTTTAGCAACTGACACCTTATCCCAAAATCCCCATGACTGAGACACTAATCAACTTCTTGAGGCGGAAGCATGTAGCGTGGTGGTATATACAATACTGCCCCCTATTCTGGGGCGGTGGCGGTTGGGACGAATACGGTGTGAACGACATTTGGGAAAGATTTTAATGGGTTTCCTAACCGTCCCTATTGAAAATAGGTCTATCATCGAGTACATGCGCCGTCGTCCCCTGCGGCGATCCCAATACTATTACCGAACAGTTATGCCCGACTTGAGTTGGTGCAGCCTTCCGGCCTGCGTAATTTGGGAGAAATTATGATCGTTTTTTCCAAAACCGCGAATACCCTTATTGGGATATTGAGGATTGACCTTTCGCTCGATCCCCAATACTATCGATTCCGCTACTACCCCCGTCTTTACAACATGGATACCCCTTGGTCGTCCACGCGGGCCGACGCAATCTGGAGAAAATTATGACTCCCTTCGACATAAACCCTACCGCGACTCTTATCGATTTGGTAAGATACCTCGTCAACGAGGAGGTATCGTGTGGCAGGGGCCATTTACCACTTGTCCTTAGAACTCCCAATGCAATTTGGGGGATTAAGTACGTGCCTAAGAACTTAGGGGCGTCCCATCCGTGGACAGATTGTGTCGCCGATCTCATTTGGGAGAAGTTGTAGACAATGATAGACTTGTTGAGACGTTACGCCCCGCACGGTTGGTCGCCGTTGAAGGCATTGATGACCCCATCCCGATTCCCGTTTATTCAGATACAAACCGGGGGGCTGTGGTGGACGGGCGGGGACTTGACTCGCCATTGGAACGAGTTATAATGATCGCATTTCTTAGACGGCTTAACGATACTCGGGTGAGGTCTATTTTGGTGAAATACAAACCAGCACAGTTCGGGAGGCGTCTCCCCCGGTCTTTGGGCGAATTGGACTCAATTTGGCACGACCTATGATAATCCGGTATCTCAGACGGCTTAACAAATACCCTAGATTTAGTAGTGTGGTGAAATACAGTCCTGCGTTATTCGGGATACACCGTCCTTGGTCTATGGGAGTTTTGGATGATCTTTGGAGCAACCTGTGATTGCTTGTTTAAGATACTGGCGTAACCGCTACCCGAATCTCTACCGGAGGATATCTTACGAACCTGCGAGATGGGGACTGGAAACCCCTTGGTGTTGGGGCAGGTTAGACGATATCTGGGATGAGTTATGATTGAGTATTTGAGGCATTGGAGTACCGGCCTGACTGTGCTGCCTAATGGGGCATGGTATTATCCAAGTATTTTCGGGTGGGATACGCCTTGGAATTCAACGAGGCTTGACCGCGTTTGGAGGGATTTATGAACGGTTGCCGAACAGTCATCCAATATCTCAGGGAAAGATCGTACCTAAGAATCATTAACTACAAACCAAGTTTCCGGGGACGTTTAACGCCTTGGCCTTCCGTATCTTTGGACTACATTTGGAGAGATTTGTAATGGGGACCGTCATAGGTTTCATTCGTGAAGGCTTAATACGGTCTTCCTATCTACTGTTAATCCACCCCCGAACCTCAAAACAGTATTGGGTATGGGGATCGTCGCGCCAATGCCGCAACCTCCCCTTGGAAAACCTTTGGGGTCTTTTGTCAGTAACGAATTAAGGGCGGTCCTTGGTTTCCCGTATGGATGAATTGGTCGGTGGATTGGTGAAAACGATAATCGAAAGATTGCGATACCATCAGGGGTTACACTGGGGGAGATCGCGCGCAAGGTACTCGGATTGGTGGCGTCAGGGTAATTGGGACGTACCCAAATATGAACTCTCAGAACTCATGTCGGTTTACCTCGACAAATGACAATCATCGACTTTATAAGAAACTCAGGATCGCGGTATTTGAGGGCGCAATACTGGCCTGTTTTTTGGGGAGCCGATCCCTGGAATTACGAGAAGATAGATGATATCTGGAAAGGATTGTAATAGTGTACCGCACAATTATTGGTTATATGCGGGGAATATCTTGGCCGTCCGCCGCCTACCGCACAATTATTGGTTATATGCGGGGAATATCTTGGCCGTCCGCCGCCTACCGGCCCTCGTCGTATGGACGTAGCGATCCGTGGTCTACCTACGGTCTAGACGGTATTTGGCATAGATTGGGGAAGTAAATGAAATTCCGCACAATCATAATGTTCTTGAGAAATACCAAGTCGGGCGGCGCTATCTACGACACGACCTACTGGGGCATACGCAGTCCTTGGAACACCTATACCGCTTGTGACATTTGGCGACTTCTGTAAGGATTTAATGATGTGCCGGGCAATTATAGAATACCTGAGATTTGAGGTCAGTTTGGGCTATGCTCCGAATATATACCTTGCCGAATACAATCCACTTGCATTTGGTGGCCGGGAGACTCCGTGGCACTCGGAAAGATTAGATATAATTTGGAACAGGTTAGGGTCCTAATGGATTTCGGCATGACTGTAATCAAATACTTGAGAATCAAGAAACAGCCTAAGTATGCCTGTCTCTTAATATCACACAACAAGCGATTCTACAATTCTTGGGCGTGTCGTCGCATCAGTAGTATTTGGGGTCGGCTATGAAAATTATTGGGATTCTGCGAAATCGCTCGAAGGTTTATAGAACTCTGGAGATTCCCGTGTATGCGAAATACCATCCGGCTCGCTATGTGCCTCTCGATCCTTGGGATGAGCGCGATTTCGACAAGATTTGGAGACGCCTGTGACCATAATTGGTTTCTTGAGGATCAACGTGCGTCGGAACTCCAAATATATCGGGGTCTTTTACAATCGGAACGCTTGGGGTATACTGTGGTTCCCTTGGGCAAATCTGGACGACATTTGGCATAGTTTATGACGATCATCGACATTCTTCGAGAGTGCCGGGGATACCCTTCGAATCAGGACTTTCACGTAGTTTGGGCACGACGGAAACCAGCAACTTACGGCGTATCTCAACCGTGGAATCACTATCCCTTCGATAAGGCTTGGGAACAACTATGACTCTAATTGGCATTCTCAGAGGGAACATCGAGAACTACGCGCGCGGTCGGTGGCGGTGGGACATACCAGGCCATTTTATGAACACCCTGCCTTGGAATGGGCGGAGCCTCGATTTCGCGTGGAAGGCTTTATGACTCTAATCCGCATTATGAGAGGGGATATTGATCTGGTTACGGAGAATCAATCAATCGCAAGGGCTAGGTGGGATTGGGCGAGTCCGTGGGAATTTTCAAGGCGTCTGCCGTGGAGCAGCTGGGGACTTGATTGGGCTTGGAGAGACCTATGACCATAATAGACGCTTTGAGACACATTATTATTAACCAGCACCGCTACATAATAAATGCGGCGTATTTTTGCCCCCGTAGTTTCAGTTCCTTGCGGCCTTGGAACGCAGGTTGTTTCGATAAGGTCTGGGTGGATTTGTGACAACGATCATTCAGTGTCTTAGGGAGACCTTCACATTTCGCAAATGCCTATGGTATTCCCGTCCCTTGAGAGGTTACAGTCCTTGGGGCTATTCCGTAGTAAACGAGATTTGGAGAAGCCTGTGACAATCATTAAGTATTTGAGGGAGCGGGGTAGTTACCCCCGGTTCGCAAGGTATTTATGGAGTTCGCGAGTGTTTAATGCTTGGGGATGCCCCGAATCAAATACACTCTGGAAAGATTTATGACACTCATTCAGTATTTGCGAGACCGTAACCAGCACCGTAGTCTTTTAATGTATTTATGGAGCGGGAAAATTTGTAATCCCTGGGGGTTTGCCGAAGCAAACATAAGGTGGGAAAGTCTGTGACACTCGTTGAGCTTTTAAGAATCGACGGCGTATTCTACAATCGCCTATTTTATCTTGAGTGCGAACGCAAGTATAATCCTTGGGGGCACCCTAGACCAAACCGACTTTGGTGGGATTTATGACTGTCATCGAGTACCTGAGAAATAGTACGCTTCGCCGAAATCATCGTTCGCTCATCCGTTGCCGTGGGGAGATATATGGGATTAAACAGTCACGTTGGATTGATTACGAAATGACTCGTATTTGGAGATTTCTGTGACTCTTATTGATTGTGTACGCTGGCAGTTCCGGTGCGATTCCCCAAGGGCCTACCATCGCCGACGACGTTATTTCACATTCGCGCATTACTTCATCGACGATTTTGGGACCGGTGTATGGTGGAATTCGCGGGATTTGAACGACGTTTGGGGACGGTTGTGACAATTGTAAATTGGCTACGCGGGCGTCTACAAGGTACTTTGGACAAAAACTACGCTCTTTACCTAAAACCTCCGGGCAGATTGAGCCGGAATTATTGGGGCCATATAACCCTAAACGACATTTGGGAGAGTTACCGATGATTATTTATTGGTTGAGAAAGGAATGTCGGCGCAGGGAGTACGCATCGGCCCGCTATCTCTCTGGCGATGTTGTATATGCCAGGAAGAATCCTTGGGGTATAAAAACACTGAATGACTTCTGGAGATGGTTATGATTATTGATTGGTTGAGGCGGGATGTTCTTGCAATATCAGGACGGGCCTATCAATATTACATGGGGCATCGCCCTTGCGGGGACCGGCGGGGTTCCTGGGGGTGGGCACACCCGAACAAATACTGGGCCGAACTATGACACTGATTGCACTTTTAAGGCGTGATCTGGAAAGCGAATCGTGCTTCGTCTACATTGGTATCCACCGTGGCGGGTTTTTCCCCGGAAATTTGTGGAAAGACTTATGACCATAGTTGACTTCCTCCGAACCTACAAGTATTATTGGGGCAATTCAAGGCCGCGTTCCCCGGAACCTTTTTGCAAAAGGCCGGTCATCGACGGGTACCACAGTTGTCTGTGGTCGCGTGCAGAGAAGGGTTTTTACGTACAATACTACAAAATATGACGATCATCGACCACCTTCGGATACAGTCCCACCGCTGGCCCAACTGGCGCCATGTTTACTTGGGATACAAATCCTTACCTGATAGGCACGCAACATGATAGCAATCGAAATGCTCCGCAATTTTGCCCAAGAGTACGCCCCGAACTACAGTATACGGTTTTCGCACGACCGATACTGTCCGTGGGTGGCTCTGCATTCTCAAGTAGATATCTGGGAATACGGCGTGTTTCTCAAATACCCTCGTCCCCGAGGAAATCCGTGGACCGCACGATAATAAACTACCTGCGCAACTTCGCCGATGTCCGGCCCACCCACGCGACCAAATCGATCACTTGGGCAAGGTGGAGTCACCAAATAGCCGCATTTTCCGTTGATCCCGCCCGGACGCGGATTCACGCTACGGAAAACGTATTCTCCTTGGAGACAATCCCGCCAATCAAAAATTTCGAGACCAACACCTTTTTAACGGGGGTCTGTCCCGGTACTGCTATAGGGCCGCATAACCCATGACCATCATAAACTACCTGAGAAGATACGCGGAAATCTTCCCTGACCCCCCGACCAAAACCTACAACTGGTTCGGTCTAAACATCCGGGAAGGACCTGCGGTGTATTCAGTATACCGGAGTAAGGGTACGATATTTACTACTGGAGGAATCCCGGACACGCTCGATCTCCCGGATATCCGGCAATTCCGCAGCAATTCGGTGTGGATTTCCGGTATACCAGACTGCCCCGGACAGTTCGTATTCTAGGAGTCCTTGAAATGGGTTATTACGATGAAATGAGCGTAATCCAATGGCTGCGACAAGTTCTCCTGACCAACCGCATAAAACTCGATTATTACGAAAACCGCAGATTGTATTGGGATTATTTAGGCCCGGATGAAATCTGGAGGACTTACCCATGATTACACCCTACACGGAGTCCATTATTCAATGGATGCGGCAGGTTCGCTACGCCAGCCCGGTTCACTTATGGACTAACGATGCGTATTTCATGCCCTACTGGAATTGGCTAAGGGCTACGGAAATCTGGGGGACATATTGACATGCCCGCATATTTCCACTCCATATCGATTATGCAATGGATGAGGGAATTGCCCATACTCCTTTGGGACGACAACCGCATGATTGTCTGGTATTCCCGCGAATACCCGTCATGGAGTTGGGGCCAGGCGAATTGTATTTGGGATACATACAAATGAAGTACCCTTGCGCATCAGTAATCCACTGGTTACGACACGTACCCATATTACGCGCAAAACTCAGACGATACCCGCACACTCTCGGACTCCGTTGGGATTACTGGGTTCCAGATGACCTTTGGGAATCCTATAAATGACCAGCTATCGAACGATAATCGACTGGGTTCGGCGTAACCGGGCATACTTGAGTCCGAAGTCCCTTAGAGTTGCATGGTTCTGGGACCATTACGAAGTACGTTGGGGAACCTGGAGTATGGGTACTTTGCGGGAAATCTGGCGAGAGTTAAAATGACCTTCCAAACGGTAATCCAATGGATGCGGGCGTACTATCCCGAAGGATTCCACAGATTTTATAACCGTGGGCACCTGTTCCGAAACTCCTGGAAACGCTATCGAAATCATGGGACATATTTTGAACCGGGAAAAGTGTGGGAAGATTATGAATTACCAGACTGTCATTGACTGGTTGCGGGCATACTACCCCACGCATCATCTCAAATTCATCCGGCCAGTTAGAGAACGACGGGCATCCTGGACATACTGGGCACCTGGGGAGATTTGGGAAAACTATGACTAAACCCCGAACGATAATTCAGTGGGTACGGGGATACCGTCCTTGGCTCCCCGTCAAATTTGCCAGATACCACCCTTTCTTCCTACCTATGTGGGGCTACCAAGCACCCAGAGAAATATGGGACAGTTATGAATAACCGGCGAACCGTAATTCATTGGTTAAGAGGGTGTTGGTTTTACGTCCATTACCACCCTCTACAATTAAAGTGGTTTACAGGTCCTGGTGAATTTCAGTGGCCGTATCAGACCCCCAATAGAATATGGGAATCCTATGAATAACCCCATAACGATAATCGGGTGGGTACGGGTAAACCAGAATTTGCTGACACTCGCGCATCCCCTAAGACTTCTCCGAAACGAAAATCCCCCCGGATGGTGGTGGATATACAAAAATCCCGATAGAACCTGGAAAACGTATGGTTAATTACCAAACCGTGATAGAGTGGTTAAGGGAAAACCGGAATTATATCGGGCGGCATCTCCTCAAACTTAGATGGCTCAGGCACCCTGACGAATTGAGTTGGACCTACGAACCCGTCAATAGAATCTGGAAAACATACTAATGCGCCCGCCGATACCAACCCACCGTACATTAATAGACTATCTGCGTCGTCGGCGATACAAAGACACAGAGTGGGTACTCAAGGCAAGATACAAACCAATACTCTGCGAGTTTACTGGACCTTGGAATTCGTTCGAATTGGACGATATTTGGGAAACATACTAATGCCCTTCATGCCCGACAACACCTTAATAGACTACTTGAGATGGCGAAATTGTCCCACACACCCCTTTTTGGTGTCCTTGGGAGAATACAATCCCACTCTCCACCCTGCCGGGGGACCTTGGAATTGGGTCATTTTGGGCGATATTTGGGAATTACTTTGATAGAGGGCCGCATATCTCTTATCTAACATAACCACATATAGATAAGAAAAGAACCTCTCTAGAAAAAAAATACAGAAAAAAAATACGTAAGTACGTACAGAAAAATATATAAGATTAGCCCTCCTATCCCCCCAGAAAAAAATATATACGATTAGTTCTGGATAAAAATACAGAAAAAAAAATACGTAAGATTAGTGTCTCTGTCCAGCCGGGCGGGTCCCCCGGACACCCCCCTGGGGGCTAAGGGAAGAATCGACGCCCTTAGGGTTTATGGCGGGAATTCTGCCCTTATTTCTATGGGCGTGCTTTCTTCCCTTAATTATTTTGGGGAATTTTCTGGAATTGTCAATTTGATGGCGCGCCCGGGAGGGTGCGGGGCATCGCCCCCTGAGCGGGGCATCGCCCCCTGAGCGGGGCATCGCCCCCTGAGCGGGGCATCGCCCCCTGAGCGGGGCATCGCCCCCTGAGCGGGGCATCGCCCCCTGAGCGGGGCATCGCCCCCTGAGCG
>WPCK01096435.1_pt1 | contig 46924 bp, 39 predicted proteins | sample 5399851 | NCBI WGS metagenome assembly WPCK01 (sample SAMN12869471, study PRJNA574797) | sludge metagenome | isolation source: wastewater treatment of pH11 | place: China:Beijing | collected 2019-05-20
CCCGGCCACAGAGGCGAGCCCGCCGGACACAGCGAGCCCAGCAGTGATAGAGGGCGACTTCGTCCCGAACCAGGATCTGTTTGCGAGAAAACGCGACCATGGGGAGTCCTCCGGGCATGAGTATTCTTCTGTCCACATGAGTACATGAACGGGAGTATACATCATGCCCCTTGACGGGCAAGGGCCCATAGGGCAGAATCCTGGATGTCTGGGGATAAATGGTCTCGTAACCGGTTCCTCAATTGTGATACAAAGCCTGCTGGTTTGGGGCGGTGCAGAGTTTCCGGAGCGCGGAACGAACGGCGGTGCCCGTTCCTAGGGTGTTGGCAAGGACGACCAATCAGGTAATGCCTCGCAACGTGTATGCAGCCGTGATCACGTCGGCCTATAACAATCCAGAGTCACTGCGCAAGTGTCTGCTGGGATTGTCGGTCCAAACCGATCCGGAATTCGAGATCATCGTGGCGGATGACGGGTCCGATGGCAGCATCGCCGAGGTGCTGAAGGAGCCACGTTTTCAGGACCTGCGTCTGAAGCATGTCTGGCACGCGGATCGGGGATTCCGACTGCGGACGATCAAGAACCGGGCGATTGCGGTGGCCGAGGCACCCCTCTTGATCTTCCTGGACAGTGACTGTGTGCCGCGCAGCGACTTCGTGGCGAGTCACCGGCGCTGCTGTCGCCCCCATACGTTTGCGGCGGGTGCCCGGGTCGATATTCCACCTGCCGTCCATCAGCAGTTCACCGACGACGATATCCTGAGCAATCGCGTGTTTGACGTGAACTACTTGAGGCGAATGGACCCTGCCTTGAATCGTTACCGTTGGAGGCTGAAACGCAGGGCCTGGTATGAGCGGCTAGCGAACCTGCTCACCTGGCGGTATTGCGTCTTCGCCGGTTCCAATGGATCGGCCTGGCGGACCGACGTCGTGGCGGTCAATGGATTTGACGAGGCCTTTTCTGGTTACGGCAGCGACGACCGGGACCTGGGGGTCCGCATGCACAATGGGGGTGTCCGATCGCGCTACTGCAAGTTCTCCCTGATCACTTTGCACCTGGATCATCCGCGTCCCTGGGTCGACCCGGAAAAGAAGGCCTGGAACCGCCGCGCGTTCAAGCAGCGCTTTCGCGACGGTACGACGCGAACCAGCTTGGGTGTGGACACGGTCTTGCAGCGCGACTGAAGGCCGCAATAATCGGTGACGGGCGCCATCGTGGGAGGGATGGCCGCTGGTCGACGACTTGTTCGTTCGACGAGAGGAAAGTCCGGGCTCCATAGGACAGGGTGGTCGGTAACGCCGACCGGTCGCAAGGCCAGGGAGAGTGCCACAGAAAACAGACCGCCGCGTTTCCTTGCGGAAGCGCGGTAAGGGTGAAACGGTGAGGTAAGAGCTCACCAGCGGGCGGGGTGACTCGCTCGGCTTGGTAAACCCCACCCGGAGCAAGACCAAGCAGGAAGGACAGCGGCTCGTACCGCGACCAACCGGTCCGGTTGGTGAAGCTCCTTTCGGGTAGGTCGCTAGAGCTGCGGAGCAATCCGCCGCCCAGAGAAATGGCCATCGCTCGGTGCCGAAGGGTGCTGGGCACAGAACCCGGCTTACAATCCCACGATCGCGCCCTTTCCTTCGGCGGCCGAGTCGCCCGACGGCCGCCCCGCTTAGGATCGGGTGCCGCAGCGCGCAAAAACGCCGTTGGCCCAGGGCCAACGGCGCAGCCTCTTGCCGGCATTCCAAACACGCGAACGCTTCAGTCGCTGGGAATCAGCTCCTCGTCGATCACCTGCAGTAGTTTGGAGATGCAGAGCTTATTCATGCTGGTCTTCTTCTCGTGCGCCTCCGTCCGCAAGAACTCGTGGAGGCTCTTCGGAAGCCGGACAGTAATCACGCGCGTGGGCTCACACTCTTCCGCAGCGTTCCCACCCCGCTCCCGCAGCTTGGCCAGCATCTGTTGGATCTGACCAAACTCCTGACTCTGCTCGAGGGCGCTCAGCTCGGCGGCCGTTGTGAAGAGGCGCCGAACCACTCCCTCGACGCCCAGTATTTTCCGGAAAAAAGTGACCCAATCGGCCTGCTGGCGGTACAGCTCGGACGCAATTCGGTGCACCTCGCGTGTCTTGTCTTCGGTGGGCTGGGGGTAGTGAGGGGTCACGTGCTGGCTCGTGGCGACGAAGGGTTGGGTCAATTCCATGGCTCGGCTCCTTCCTGTGTGTCGGCGACCGTGAATCGCATCCCCACGATTCACATTTGTGGGACGCGGAATTACGGAATCGTGCCGGAGCCGTCAAGGCCAGCGTCGATATCGCTTCATTTCCAGCGGTTTTTGCCAGCGAGCGGCCTCGCGGAAAATGCTAGCAGTGCTGCCTCAAGAATGGGCTGCACAAAATCCAAGCAGCCGTCCGTGTCGCAAAAAACCAAGTGTCCAGTTGCGACAGGGCCTTACTGACCCGAATTCTGGTCGCTATACAGGGCTTGCCGAGCCGAGACAAGGTGACGCAACGCAGCCCATTGAGGGACAGAAATGCCGGCGAAAATATTGGACGGACGCAGGGTGGCGGGGGCGGTGCGCGCGCGATTGGCGGTAGAGGTCGCGGAGTATGTGGGAAAATCGGGGCGGATCCCCAAGTTGGCTGCTGTCTGTATCGGGAACGACCCTGCCAGCCATGTCTATCTCAGGAGCAAGCAGAAGGCCTGCCAGGAGGTGGGAATGGACAGCGAGTTGTTTCCGTTGCCTGCCGAGACGACGCTGTCGGCCGCGCAGGAGCTTGTGCACCAGCTCAATTCGGACCATTCCATCCACGGGATCCTGATTCAGTTGCCGCTGCCCGGGGCGCTCGACACCAGTCGCTTGCTGGATGCCATTCATCCGCTCAAGGACGTGGATGGGTTCCATCCAGAGAATGTGGGCAGGCTTGTGCAGGGGAGGCCGCGGTTTTCCCCTTGTACACCGTTGGGGATCCAGCAGCTTCTGGCGCACGCTCGAGTACCGGTTGCAGGCAAGCGGGTCGTGATTGTTGGCCGCAGCGACATTGTGGGAAAGCCTCTGGCGATGATGCTGGCACAGCGGACATCGGACTTTGGTCCGGAGTATGCCAATGGAACCGTGACGCTTTGTCACAGTCGGACCCCTGAGCTCGGCGCGGTGACTGGCACGGCGGATATTCTGGTCGCGGCGGTAGGGGTACCGCGGCTGGTGACCGCGGAGATGATTCGCCCGGGAGCCACCGTGGTGGACGTGGGGATCAACCGAATGGGCGATCGCCTGGTGGGGGATGTGGACTATGAGGGAGTCCTGGCCGTGGCGGCCCATCTGACACCCGTACCAGGGGGGGTGGGGCCCATGACCGTTGCCATGCTGCTGCACAACACACTGCGTGCAGCTCGTCTTCAGTCGGGCAAGGTCAGTGTTTCAGGTTGACCTTTCGATCCATGGCCTTTTCCAAGGGACGCAGCAAGGCCAGAACGAGTAGCGAAGCGACGGTGGCGGCCGTCGCCAATTCGTATAGACCCAGACCTGTGGCGGTGCCCAGTGCGGCTGCCAGCCAGATGGTACTGGCCGTCGTGAGGCCTTTGATTTCGAGTCGGTCACTCAGCTTCAAGATGGCGCCGGCACCCAGAAACCCGACACCGGCAGCGATCCCCTGAATGACGCGTGTTGCGTCCCGCAGGTGGTCGCCGGCAATGCCGACGGACGCCATGACAAATAGGGCGGAGCCGATCGAAACAGCCATGTGTGTTCGGATGCCGACCCATTGGCCGTGGATCTGGCGTTCGATCCCGACGAGTCCCCCCAAGATGGCGGCGACAACCAGCTGCCACAGATGGGCGTTCATTCGCCCCAGCCAACCGAGATCGATACTGGCCCAAGTCATGTCCATCCGGAGAGATTCCCGCCGCGTCGGGGTCCGCGGCTGAGGAGAGAATAGGGCATCGGCGGCGGATTTGCCAGAGCGCTGCGGTTGCTTATTTGTCGTCGGCCCGTGGCGGGCCCACCGGCTTGGCGGCAAGCAGCGTGTCAATGAAGGTCAGGTAGCGTGCCGCCGACAGGTCTTCGGGCAATTCCTGCAGCAGGGCACGGTAATGTGGCTTCAGCTTTTGCAGCGTCTGGGGTGTCAATGCCTGGAACTGCAGGATATTGCGATCGCGAATCTCTTGTCCCACAAGCCGCACGATCTGGGCATTCTGCGGATCGAAGCCGATTTGAAAGGAAACCGCGCGGGCCTTGCCGTCACCCACCACGGGCCGCATGACAGAAGTCGGCTCGCCACTGTGCGCCGCTCCGAGAAAGTGTCCGAGCTCGTGCACCAGGACTTCCAATCGCTCGGGCTCTCGCACCGACGGTGCGTTTTCCCGAATCAAGATATGTGATCGCATGGGGCCACGCGTGCCACCCAGGTTATGCCGCCCCATGGTGAATCGGTATTGACTGCAGAATCCAATGGCCAGTCGCGAAGAACCCAAGCGGACCTCCTGTTCAAATTCTCGCAGGGATCGCGACAGGTCCTGTTCGCGATTGTCCGAGGCCCACACTCCGTGCTCACGAACGACGAAGCGAACGGGAGAGTACTTGGCAATGATCCGCGACGCTTCCTGCACTCGATGCGAAAGTCGCTGCTGCCAGATACTCGGCTTGGTCGCTTCCTCTTCATCCACCAGGATCTTGACAAAAATCGTCTCCGTTCCCATGGCGCGGGAACAGGGTTGCACCGCACGGAAGGCCAGTCCGAGGAGGATGAGCCAGAGGACCGACCGGAGGCTGCGGCGTAATCGCGTCGGAAAGTCCCGTCGACGGGCGTCCATGACATCAGCATACCGTTCGGACCGGCTGGATGTCCCCTCCCCATCCGTGGCGGCGCTGGAAAAACGTGGAGTCCCGTTGGGCGAGTGGGGTGTAAGCGTTCGATCATGGCCAAGCCGTGGTCAGGATGGCTGAGAGTTCCCCAATCCCCAGGCATGTCTGATCTGCACCGTCGATGGGACTTTCCGGCTCGAGATCGCGGTAAATGCCGTCTGGCAGTCGCAATCGGATGGTGGCCATGCCCAGCTGCCGGCAGCCCCGAAAGTCCTTGCTCGGGTTGTCGCCGATGTAGACGGCCCGCTCCGGTTGCGTATCCAGTTGTTTCAGCACGAGCTGAAAGGCGCGCGGATCGGGCTTGCGGAAGTCGGGGCCGAGTTGATCCGTGAAGACGACCGACTGAAAGGAGTCGGCCAGGCCCAGGGCCTGCCACTTTCGCTGTTGCACGGTCCAGGGACCGTCCGACACGAGGCCGAGTCGTCGGCGGGCGGACACGAGTTGCTGCAGCAGTTCTCGAATCCCTGGATGGGGTGTCAGACAGGGGGGATGTTCTCGGTACATCGCAACCAACGAATCGGGTGGTACGGCATTCCCTGTCGGCTGACGGGCGAGCCAGACATCGAATACGCGTCCGCGATGGCCCTGATGCAGGATATCGAGCAGTTGCTCGAGAACGCAGTCCGCGGCCATATCGAACTGACTCGCGAGGAATCGGCTCACCTCCTGGAATCCACCCCGTACGAAGGCCATTTCCGGATACAGAGTGTCATCCAGGTCAAAGATCACTGCGTCCCAGGGGTTCACGTGCATCCTCTCGCACAAAGATCGACTCGTCACAGCGGGTCATAAACAGGCCCTGCTCGGGCTCGCGCAGCAGGTGCTGACAAGGCTTTCCGCTGGCAAGTGCGATCAGGATGGCCGGCACGTCCAGACCCGCGGCAATGGCCAGAGGCAATCCCCCGCCCAGGCGGGCGTTGATCTCGATGAAGGCGGGTACACCTTGCTTCATCAGGCACTGCAATGTGAAGGGACCGCGTGCAGGCAAGTGACGTGCGATGCGTTCGCAGGCCGATCGGATATCCGGGTGCTTGACGGTGACGGACTTGACAACCTCTCCACCGCGGACGGCGATCCGTTGTCGCGAGGCGCAGGCCAGAAAGTTACCAGCCAGGTCGCAGATCACGTCCGTTGTGATCTCTGGCCCGGGCAGGAATTCCTGCACGATCGGGTTTGGCACTCTCGGAAGATAGAATTCCAGTTCCTCGCGGGATGCAATGCGGTGCGCGTCCTGGGCTGCACTTCCATTCCGGGGCTTGATGAAGCAGGGGAACTCGATCGGTATCGTCATGGCGTCGGGCAGCCAGGTCGTGGGGACGGCGAGTTCCAGTCGTTGAAAGAACTGTACGGTCTTCCATTTGTCACTGGCGATTTCCGCCGCAGGGGGTTCGACGACGCCGAGCTGCACGCCGAGGGCTTCGAACGGTGACCGGGTCCTGGCCAGAATCGGGATTTCCGGATCGATCAAGGGGAGCATCAGGTCGACCGATTCCCGGCGGCAGATCTCCAGCAATTGGGGTACAAAGGCCTCGTGCTCGACTGCCGGTACGAGGTATCCCTGGTCGACGACATGCAGGCCGGGGGCCAGCCAATCGATATCGGTACCCACGATCCGCAGAGGAACGTCCAGCGACCGCGCGGCCCGTTGAAAGGACCGCACCAGTTCGACCCGTCGCCCCACGCTGGAAAGGAGCAGGTGGACCATGGAATCCCTCGATTGGCCCGGACCAGGGACCGGTTCGGGGCGGCGAAATGTTCCCACCAACCCGAATGAAAAAAAAGCGGGGGCGTGCATCGCACACCCCCGCCTAGTCTAACGAGTTTCGCTTGTGGCGCTGAGACCAACTAGCCGCGGCTACGGAGCCGTCGCAAGAAGACCAGCAGCCCCATGCCAATCGCGCCCAGGCCACTCGGCTCCGGAACCAATCGTCCGACCATGAAGAACTCGAACTTGTTGTCCGCCAGCACCGAGTAGGTGACGTTCACCAAGGAGACACCTGGAATCAGGGTTTCGCCGCGAGCCGCACCCGTGGGATTGATGCCGAATCCATTCCCTTGAATCTGAATACCGGTTCCCGAAGGGGTGATGGTGGGTGCGGCACCGTAGTCATGGAAATAGGATTCCGCGCCGGCCGAGGTAATCTTGACCTTTTCCCTTCCGTCGACCGTGCCGGACTTGACCACCACATCCAGCGGCTGGCTGAAGGTGAATCGCAGGGTCAGTTCCTTGGTCATGCCCTGCGGATCCGTGGGGGTCATGTAGTGAGCCCGAAAGTTGCCCGCGGCGTTGAAGAACACCGGCACATCGAAGGTCCCCAAGGCCTTGACGTTGACGTTCAGCCCAGGAACCACACCGACAAAGTTCTGCCCCGCGGGGGTCGCCGCGATCGTCTGGTCGTAGGCAGAGAAGTTGAAGTACTGCGTGTTCGGCAGCAACGCGAACGCGCTCGATGACACCAAGGAAAGGACGACAAAACATACCAGGGATTTGAAAGTACGCATCGTTGGAAACTCCAAACTGTTTTTTTTGACTTTGTTGTTAGTAATAAGTGATTTTTCGAAAGCTGCTTTGGTTTCCGTAGAAACCTGTTCTCATTGAGCACCCTCGTGAATGAAGACAATTTCCTCGTTGACCCGATGGTCAACTTTCACGTGAGAAAACTGGTCTCATTAATCACCTCTTACGAGTTCAACAAAGCCGACAGTTTGGGTTTCCGTCAGCGTCCTATTGTGCCGGTCCATCCAATAAAAAATCCCACGCCGCCGGCAGAACCGTGAGCTGATGCGGAGGCCCGTCCGCGGCCATTTGGCCACGCGACGAACCATGCTTCACCCCGATCCAGCTAGCTGCGTGAGACCATTATTCCCTCAGTGCCTTTTTCGCTTGTCGCGTGAGTATCGAGTCAGGTAACAAAAAAAGGGCCTCGCACAAATCGGCTCCATGGCGGAATGACCCGCCGAAGGAAACCAAATTGTGCGAGACCCATTAGGACGGTTGATTGTTCTTAAGTGGTTTTCGTTTCGTCTACCGCCCAGTTTACCACGACTTCGGGTCGTGTCAACGGGCCAAATTCAAATCCGCCAAAGTTTTTCTTCCGCGTTCCAAAGGCCCGGAAGCCGGTGGCCCAGGCCACATCTCATAGCCTAATAGACTCCCTCGGCATGTCAATAGGCGGCGAACATTTTTTCGGAAATCGAGGATGCCGCAGCGATTCTTGCGATGTAAACCTTTTGTGATACACAGTTTGTGGACTGTGAGCCCTCATTCTTGCACCTGGCTTCCCTCCGTTGCTTCGTAAAGTGCCGTAGTGCGGTTTCCGCGGACGCCTGGACCCATGAGGTGATTGGCGCTGAGTCGTATCACGCTCTGCGGGAAGGCATGGGTGTCAATGTAGGCAAATCGCTGGCCCTTCCGCAGTTTGACGCTGTTGTGGGAGAGGGTGCCCGACGATTGGTTGAGCCAGCGGACGCGATGGGTCACGGACGGGGGACTTGGGCCAAACACGTTGCCATCGACGATCACATTGGCGATGGGGGCAGTCCCTGCGGGTTCGGCGGCGATATCGCTGGCGGTAGCGGTTTGGGCGCCGGTGTTTTCAAAGTAATTGTCGCGGATCGTAAACGTGGTCGTGTAGCCGCTCAGCAGGATGGCACCTTGCGCTTGGGAGCAGCTTTCGTCATTTTCAAACCAGCAGCGCTGGACGCTGTTGGCGGACTTGTTGTTGCTGGTCCCTTCGGCCAGCAACAGGGCGCGGTCGGTCCAGTTTCGGAACTTGCAGGCCACGATCGTATTCATGTTCGTTCCCCCGACTCCGGTGGCGGTGAAGTGGATCCCGCGATCGATTTGCCCCGACACCCCTCCCCCGCCAAACCGGCAATTGGACCAGAGGTTGCCTACGCTACTAGCCAGATGAAATGCCTCGGTGCAGTCGCTCATCTGCAAGTCCTCGAAGCGGCATGAATTGAGTGAGCCATCGCCGTCGTGGCGCCACACATACTGGCACTGTCGGTATTCACCTCCTTGCACGTGAATACTGTGTGTTTCGTCCACGGACTGAAACAGGATCCCGCGTCCGCGTTGCGGTCCGAGAAAGATGGCCCCTGGCTCGAGTTCCAGTCTTGCACCGGATGTCATCAGGAGTCCCTTGGCATGAATCGCGTAGGCACCGGGAGGGACCACGACCCGCCGATTCGGGCCGGGTCCCTTGCCTCGGCGAAGTGCATCCCGCAATGTGGCCTGAATGGCCGCCGTGTCATCGGCAACGCCATCCCCGACGGCCCCGAACAGGGTCACATTCCAAGTCGGGGAGATGGCCCAAAGTACCTCCGCATTCCGGTGGTTGCGGCGGCAGTTGTCGGCCAGGGTAACGCGCCATTTCCCGTCCTGAGCGCGGCCCTGGACGATCCGGTGAATCTCGCAACCTGTGGAATACGGTTCCACGATCAACCAGCCCAGCCCTTTCTGCCACGCATCGGGCTGCCGGCTGAGCAGTAACTCGTTGGGAGCGAATGACTTTCCCTGAGCGACAACACGACTAGGGGGTGCCGGTGGTTGCGCGACAGCCCTGGTGGAAACGCACAGCACCGGAAGGAAGAGGTAAGCGATTGCCGGGTGCCGTGATGGAAAGAACATCGGATCCGTCATGCTGGTATCACGTAGGCGGCGAATCAGGGTGTCGATCGCACGGACACACCGGTGGGCAAGACTCGCTGCTCGATTTCCGCCAACAGGTCTCGCGTGATGGGCTCCAGGAAGTCGGGGCGTGGCAGTGTGGCGGCGGGCGCAGATCGTCGCTGCAGGTTCCGCTCGGCAAAATCCCTCATCCCTTCGTCCAGCGGGACCTGCAGGAACGCCGCCAGCCGCGACAGTGCCCCCCGCGTGTCGGACAGCAGATCATCGTACCAGATTTCCAGGTACCGTTCGCCGCCGACGGTCTGGGCGAACTGGCGAGCAGCGTGGACGCTGAGCGTCCACTCCACGAGTCCTCTGGCCAGGGGGGCATCGCACTGAGCCAATCGTCCGGCATCCCATCCTGCACGTTCCGCGGAACGTCGCAGCATCCCCCAGATTTGTTCACCATTGGGTTGGTACCAAGGAACGCCCGTCCGCGCAATGGAATGGGACACCTCCAGCCCATGGCGCACCAGATGAACGAAGCGGCACGTCGGGAAGATCCGGTCGAGAAATGGCATCCGAAAGCTGTTGGCGGGCAACTTTTCGACGAGCACGGACTTTCCGGAGAGGAAAAGACGGGAGGTGAGGATCCGGCGACCCCTGCGAATGACGGCCGGATCTGCGTCTTCGGCGCGCAGGATCAGCTGTGCGGGCCGGCCCTGTCTCGCGTACCAGATATCCGTGGTCGCCAGCACGGCGCGCCATAAGTGCCGCGGTTCATTCAGTACGCACAGGTCCGGATGGTGCGCCAGGATTTGTGCCGTAATCGTGGTCCCCGATCGGCCACACCCGATGAGGAATACCGGGGAGGTGGAGGTGGGGCCAGTCCGAATCGGAAGGGATCCGATCAAGCGGTATGCAGACGTCGCCAGGCGAGATCGCCAGGAGGCGAATCGTGGATTCGGTGGCATGTCGTTCGCTCGTGGGCGTCGTTTCATGGCTTGGCCCGACCTGCCAGGCGCTGGAGCATTTGAGCCAGTTCACTCAGATGGCTGCGGCAGAAGGCCAGACCGATTGCCGTCACGCTGACCAGAAAAAGTCCGGAGGTGATCACCAGCGAGACGACCGGCATGGGATGGGGCTTGGGCGCCAGTGTCACGAGACAGACGGTCACTACCAGACCGATGAGATAGGGGGGGAAAAATCCAGTCCATGCTGGCCGCTTTGGCAGGTCCGCAGCGTCGAGTATCGCCCAGGCGGCCACCACGGCACTGAGTGCCAGGTACGCGGCCATGACCTGTGCCATGGCCGTGACGTCGGTGAAATGACCGACGAAAGCGGCCAGCGCCGCGGCGAGGACCGTGCCGAGCCCGCGGAGCAGCACGACGCTGGTCCACAGCCGAAACCGACCGTGCGCCATGGCGATGGAATCGCAGAACAGCGACAACAAGTGAAGGGGCATGGCAGCGGCGAGGACCTGGATGCCAGGGACCGCCCCGGCCCACCGGCCGGCCCAGAGCAGATCGTTCAATGCCGACGCGTTGACAGCCAACAGAAACAGCAGCGGCGCGGCAATCATGCCGATGAAGATGCCGCCATATCGCAAACTCCTGCGTTCGCGGTGCTCCTCGCCAGCGAACTGACCAAAGGTCGGCAACACGACTCTCCGCAGGCTGTCGCTGAACAAGAGCACCGGCTGCATCACCAGTTGGAAGGCGAAATAGTAGCTGCCCAGCACGGCCGTGGGGACGAGGAACCCCAGCGTGGCGTAATCTGACTGTCGCAGGAGTGCCGAGGAAAAGGTACCGGACAACGACCATTTCGTCTCTCGGAACACCTCCCGGCAATCAGCCCACGTCGCACCCACCGGGATCCAGGGCAAGCCCGTAAGTCCTCGGTATAGTCCCAATTCCAAAAGGGTGGTGGCGACCACAGGCCAGACAAAGCTGAAGGGCCCGAATCCACGTAGCGCGAGGAGTACCGCCAGGCCATAACGGACCACACCCGAGAGGACCTTCACCCATGCCATCGTGCGAAAGTCATGCAAGACTTGTAGCTGCGCCAGCGCGAGGACCGAATAGGCACCGAGGGGAAACGTGGCTGCCAGCACCAGCATGACGGGCGTTACTTCAGGCGCCCGATAGATCCTTCCGACGCCAAATGCCGCAGCGATCATGAAACCCGCGACAAGGAGCGAGCAGATCCAGGTCAAGAGATATGCTTTGCCTGCCTGCCGCTGGAACTCACCCGGCGGATGTCGACCCAACCAGCGTGCCACGCCACCATCCCGAAAGACGGAAATCATGTCACTGAAGGAGATGGCGATGGCGTAGATGCCAAAATCCGTTTCCGTCAGGAGTCTTCCCAGCGCGATTTGCGCGGCAAACGAGACGACCACGACGACCAGGCTGGCAGCCAGGGACCAGGCGAAGCCGCGGCTCGCCGAAGCGAACGTGGCTTGGGGCATGGTTGCAGGGGCTGTCTCCGCCATGAGAACCTCAGATACGATTACTTCGGCGCCATCAGGTCCGCGTTCTTCGAAACAGTAGCTGGTACAACCGCCGAATGTACAGCGTGAGCAGTCCGCGGTGGTCGCCATCGGGGCTCTGAGCGCGGATCCAGCGCGGGCTTGGAAACGCACAGCGCAAGAGCTCCCAGATGTTGTCGAACATCAGAGCCGCCAGGAGCAAATAGGTTCTCGGGGGGAACTTGGACTCCTGCGGGTCAAAGAGCCCGGCCGAAGCCAGGATCCGTTCCATGCGGTGCCGTTTCCACCGTGCCGGCTGCAAGACGTTCAGTACATCTCGGGGAATGGGTGTCCCCATCAGCTGGCAGGGGATCTGCAGTGAATAGTATGTACATGTCTTCAAATGGGCTGCCTGGGCCCGTTCGAGAAACCGGTCCCAGTCGATCGACTGATAGTGTACGATCCGATCCACATCCGTGTGTAAACGAAAGCCCGGCGCGCGGACATACGAGTGCTTGGCGGTGTGCAGGCAGACTTGCAGCAGGTTGTCCTCTGGCGCCAGGAGGCGGACGCGGCTTCCTGGAATGGGCACGGCGCGTTGCAGCAGTGCTTGGGCCGATGGTTCGCGATCGGGCCGGATCCATCGACCCGCGACAGGTCGCCATTGCAATTCCACCCAGATCCGCGAGTTGCGGTCCAGGGACTTCCAATACTCCCCGCCGCCGCCCCGTTCGGCCGCCTCCAAATCCGCTTCTTCCAGAGGACTGCGGAACTCGAAATGATAGCCGTCCGCCAACAGCTGGCGATGTGCCCGTCGGAAATCGCGAGGGTCGACCAGCAGGTCCAAGTCGCCCATGGGGCAGCAGGCGCAGCAGTCGTGCAGTCCTCGAGCGATTCCGGCGTTCTTCAGTGCCACCACGGGAACCTGAATACCATGCAGCAGGTCGCCCAGGTGATCCAGTTCTTGCATGGTTCGCTGCATGGACTGCCGCGCCTGCTCATGGAGGGTTCGCCAGCCTTCCCGTTCGGCGGCGGGCAGGTCGCATTCCATCAGAGCGTGCGCCAGTAAGGGTGCGACGTCATTTCTCGCGGCAAATCGTGTCGCCGATTCGCTCCCCAGGATCCGCAGCAGGCGCAGCGCGTCGCTGCGTCGCCGATCGGCGTCGGCTACTTGGAGCACGCCGCACAGTGCCTCTTCCGCGGTGTTCAGGTTCCAGGGATTGGATTGCGTCACGTGCAGACCGCTTCATAGATGCGCAGAAGTTGCTGCGTCGTCCCCTCAATCGCTAATTCTCTCTCGGCGAAGGACCGGCCTTGCTCCGAGCAGTGCCGCCACAGGTCACGATCCGCGATCATTTGCTGCAGGGAAGCAGCGAAGGCTTCGGCACCTTCGTTCGGCGCGATGCACACGCCTCCTTGACTGCGTTCCACCAGTTCCGCCAGACCGGCAATCCGCGTGACGACGACCGGCGTCCCACTCGCCAGGGATTCTGCCGCCACGAGCCCGAACGATTCGGGGACACGTGATGGGATAATGCTGCAACTCGCTTGCCGAATCGCCACCTGAACCTCGGCGGGTCGAAGGTGACCGAGGAATGCCACATTCTTAAGCCGATATTCCTCAACCTGGTGCCGCAATTGCGGCTCGTCGGGGCCACTGCCAATCCACTGAAACGAAACGGAGGGGAGCAGCCTGGGCAGCTGGATCAAGAGGGCAGTCCCCTTGGCTACGTCCAGCCGCCCCGCAAAGACCACGGTCGCCGACTGCCGCTGGTCCCTCGGCAAGACCCGGGGGGCCAGTCGTATGCCATTGTATTTCACTTGCAACCTGGCCGGTTCAAAACCTGCCCGAACGTGGACGTCCAGCACAAACTGCGAGACGGCCACGAATCGGTCGACGTATCGCGACAACCGATCGGCCGTGGCCAGCGTCATATTGTTAACGGCCAGAAAGAGGCTTGCGAGAGACGAATTCCTGCAACACCGGTAACGGACGCCTTGCCACTGGCCGTGCGCGAGACACGCATCACAAAGCCGGCCCTGTCGAAACATGCCTCCTTCCACACAGAACCAGCGGTAGTTGTGGAGCGTTTGCACCACCGGGATCCCAGCGTCCCGGCAGGCGGCGAAGGCGGACACGGTGAGGTTCGGAAGGACGCCATGCACATGGGCAATGTCGGGGCGTTCCCGGCGAATCAGGCCACGAATCGCCCGGTAGGCGGAAACCGACCAGAACACATTGGCTCGAGCCGCCAGTCCCACGATCCGCCGCGCGGGGGGGGAATTGCGATATCGCACCACCTGGCAGCCCGCCTGCTCCAGCGCTTCCGTCTCCGCATCGAAGACGATCGACTCACCAGAGGGCAGGCCGGTGGCTCCCGCATTGTGAATCGCCAACACCTTCATCAACTGTGGACTTTCTCCAGACGGTCGGGTAGCTCGGCCCCTGCCGATGGCTCCATGTCGCGTGCTTCCGAGACACATCGCAGGGAAACGGCGCCGAGCAGAACCAAGATCAGCGAAACGTCGAACGCGCTGACGCCGTTCGTCGTCAGTGACTTCACGACCCCCAGGCAGGTGGCGAGCAGACCCCATTCCGCGACCTGTTTCGCACCTCGGTCCCCCGTGCGTATGCGCCCCAGCCAGCGCACGAACAAATAGCCGGTGTAGAGGATCATGGGCGTGGCTCCCAGAAAACCGGCCGCCACCAGGGATTGGAGCACAAAATTATCAACCGCAATGTGCGATTGATCCACAAACCGCCGCACGATGGTGAATCCCACGCCAATGGTAGGTGACTTTTCGATCAACCGGACCGTTTCACCCCAGCCCGACCGATTCCCCTCCTGAGTGCGGATCCGGCCTGCTCCGCGAGCGATTTCTTCCCACGTATCAATCCGCATCCATTCGCGAAAATCCTGACTGGTGGCGACCACGATCAGCATCGCCATCCCCAGTGAGATCAGGCCAAGCTTCTTTCCCTTGGAAATCGAACTCGACAGCAAGGCGTACGAGGCCACCACAAACAAGCCCAAGAGCCCCGTGCGGGATCGTGCCAGGCCAAAGGCGATTGCGGCCGGAATCAAGAGGAGCAGGCGCAGCGGCGATCTCGTCTTCCCCATCAGTAACACACCACCGCACATGCCAAAGAGACTGATCACGGAGAGCGTGATGGAGTTGATGTGCGGCCAGGTGGTATCCAGTCGTAAACCCTGAACGACGTACTCGCGGATCGACGACCCCTCCCGGGCGATCTCGGAGAGCGCAAAGAGCGACACCAGGTTACAGGCCAGGGTCAAGAGAAAGAAGCAGCGCCGCAGCACATAGGTGCTCTGAGATCGCTTGATCCAGAGGGCGATCGTGGCGGTCCAAACGACGACGATCAGTACTTCGATACATTTCCAGCTCGACCAGAGGGGCGAAAGTCCGCTGGAAAAGCCGCTAACCATGGCGACCAGGGCATACCAAATCCAGAAGACAAAGGGTGGCCGCGTCAATTCCCGAGCCAGATCGTAGTAATGCCGCACGGGGGTCGTCACCACGCAGATCGCGGCGACCGCCGCCAGCGGAAGGACCCGGGCCATCAACAACACGTCGGTCATGACGGCCGTCGTGGAAAACCGCTCGTCGTCCGTCACGTAGCTGAACGACGAGAACAGGAGGATCAGCGTGCAAAAGGACAGCATTCTGCCAGACACGTGTTTGCCTCAATCATCTGGCCGCTACGCCCCGGTCCCAGGGTGGTGGGGGCGGGCTCGGCGGACCGCAAGGAAACGCTAAAACCTCTCGATTCGAATCCGACCTTGATCTCGCAGGCGGGCCGCCGCACGCACGAATTCGATCACCGCCTCGAGCAGCGCGTCCTGGCCACCCAAGTCCATGGGGTGTGTCCAGACGTGCAAGTCCCCATCCCCGCCGGCCGCCCGGACCAGGCCGCGACGCAGCTGATGCTGTACCAGCCACAGGCGTCCAGGATGCCGACCGGTGACCATGGGAACCGAATCCGTGACTCGCCACAGGCGATCCCCGACCCGGCTCCGTCGCGACATCCTGGGCCCCGTCAGATCACACCATGACCGGCGGAAACGGCCCACCCAGCCCGGACGAAGGTTGCGATCGGTACCTCGGCAGAGGGTCACGCCCATTGCCTCCACGGAGGAATAGTATCCTTCCTGGTTCAGTGGGAAGATGAATCGATCGGTGTTCGGTAAGTTTCGGGAAATAACCCTTGCGGCCAGTTCCAGTTCCCGCTCCACGATGGCCTGTGTTGCTAGCGGATGGTGAAACCGGAAATGGGAGTACGTGTGGCTGCAAAATGCGTGCGGCGCGCGAGCCTGAACGATCATCTCCACCAGGTCTCGGCCATCGAGTGTTTCGGGTCGCGATACCGCGATGGCCCGGGCCACGGACTGGCGGATCGGCGGAGGGAGGTGATCCAGGTTGATCTGACCCGGCGCTTCGGCCAGGCAGCCGACCATACCCCAGGTCGCGCCCACTTCGAGATCGTCCAGAACCTGCAGCAGGCGGCGCAGGGCTCCCCGTGTCCGTTGAAAGACCCCGGCAGCCTCCAATGGACCGTATTGGCCGTTTTCGATCGAGCCCCAACCAAGTTCCAGGTCGAACGACAGGATTATGCGACCGAGCTTCTTCTCCGACTCGATCTGGATCATGTGCCGTCCATTGTCCCCATCAACTTGTACCCAAGTCGAGTTTGAACTTCCGCGATGATGGGAGTAATGGACTGACATTCGGCCGGTGACAGCTGCGAGCGGCTGACGCGATTCATGGTGCGAGAAAACTTGATGGTGGTTCCTGCAATGGACAGGGCGTCGGGGCCCACTTCGATGGGCACTGGCTCCAGTCCCACAAACTCCCAGATTCGGCCGATCTCCTGGACGGGATTGAGGACCAGGTCTTCGTAGCGCAGGAAATGATAATGGGCAAGGCCGCGGGCGTCCCGGAGGATCATCTGATTGGCCGCCACCCACTGCCTGGCGGCCATTTCCAAAGGGTACGTCGCACCGAAGCCCCGCGCCGCGGACTGGCGTGGCCGTGCCTTTCGGCGTATCCCCTCCGCAACGCAATAACCGTCCCGAACGATATGGACGAACCAGGCGGGCCCGAGGTTGCGATCCAACCACGGGATGCGCGTCCCGTTGGAAATGGACTTTTCCAGAAAAACGGTGCCACCCCGGCCCCACCAGGGAGCCCAGTCCCTCAGCAATTGATCGACGATTCGCGGGTCATCCCGATCCGGCATCCGCATGTGGTCAGGACACTGGATCCACATGCGCGTCCAACCCAGATCCTCTGGATTGGGGAGCACGGAAGTAATCAGGGCACCTTCCCAGGGTAGCGTGCGAATCTGCGGATGGGCTGCCAAAAGTCGCTGGGTTACGGTCGTGCCCGAGTTGTAGCAGCCCACCACGAACAACCACTTTTCGGGCCGTCGCGGCCGCACCAAGGGGCGAATCAGGCGACGAACGAACTCTTGAGAATAGAGCGTACGCAGCGCGGCCCAGCCCGCCATGCGCGGCGCCTGGCGGCCGTGCCGGCGCACGAACTGCGCTAGTCGCGAATCCGCATTCCGGTGATTCAACGTCGTTCCCATTGCCGCAGGACTTCACGAAGGCACGCCCGCGTACTGTTATGAAGGTCTGGGGCACCCCTGGCAAGTCGAACTGACGTCGTACCGGCGACGTGGAAGTAGGGGCTCGATCATCCACTTTGGCACCGCACCTTGGCAAGAACGGCGAAGAAGGTAGAGTCATGGATGCTGGGAGATCCTTTGGATGGAGCGTACACCGCGTCCCATGGCCGGGACCATCGTTTTGGACGCGTTCGGCCTGACCGTCATGTTACCCATTCCTCACATCGAGAATCATCCCTTGTGGTATCCATGCCTGACAGTTTATGGACGTTGGCAATCGCGGCACTTTCCATCGGATTCCTGCATACGCTTTTTGGACCCGACCATTACCTGCCTTTCGTCGCCATGTCGCGAGCAGGGCGCTGGTCGGCCCGCAAGACGCTGTGGGTGACCTGGCTGTGCGGTGCCGCGCATGTCGGCAGTTCCGTCTTGCTTGGTTGCCTGGGGATCGCGCTAGGGCTTGCGGTGAGCCGACTTGAGGGACTTGAGGAGGCTCGCGGCGGGCTCGCGGCGTGGCTCTTGATCGGCTTCGGCCTGGCGTATCTGGTGTGGGGCGTGGTCCGTGCGCGACAGGATCACCGCCACATCCACCCTTCGGCCGATGGCCTTCTCGAAATCGATCCCCATGCGCACGGTTCCGAACTCATGCAAGAAGCGCTTCCTGCGAGTCTCGACCGGCCGGTACGCGTTACTCCCTGGATCTTGTTCACCATCTTTCTCTTTGGGCCGTGCGAACCGCTGATCCCACTCTTGATGTACCCCGCCTCCCAGAGCAGTGTGTGGGGCATGGCATTGGTCACGGTTCTTTTCGGATTGGCCACGATCGGGACCATGACCGTGATGGTAGGCCTGTTGGCGGGTGGGATCCCGTATCTCCGCTTCAAATGGTTGGAACGGTACCACCACGCCCTGGCCGGTGGGGTCGTGCTGGCCTGCGGCCTGGCGGTGAAGCTCGGCCTGTGACCGCGCAGCTTACGTCGCAGTATGCTTGACAACACAATGCAGGACGGCCTGTTCCAGCGCATCGGCCGCAGCGGACACCGTGAACCGCGCGGACCGCTCGCGTGACCGCCGCCCCATTACTTGCCATTCATCGGGGTGGTCCACGATCCATGCCAGTCGCTGAGTGAATTCCTCGGTCTGATAGGGGTCGATCAAGAATCCGTTGTCCCCATCGTCAACGACTTCCCGACAGGCACCGTCGCGCACCGAATGCAGGATCGCCAGTCCATGGGCAATGGCCTCAAAGCCCACCAGGGCCCGATAGTCGTCCAGCGTGGGCATGACAAAGACATCGGCCCGCCCGTAGAACGCACCGATCCGTGTGAACGGCTGACGGCCCCAGAACTTGATCTCGTTCCTCAGGCCCAGGTCGTCGGCGAGCGATTCGAGGTCCTGTCGCGATGGACCGTCCCCTACCAGCCAGAACTCGGCCTTCTCCCGCTGAGGAGGCGCGAGACCCGCCACGGCCCGCAGCAGGCAGTGCACGCCCTTGCGAGGGATCAGCTGCCCCACGGTCAGGAAGACGGTCTTCTGGTCTGGACGGCGCGGTAAGTCATCACGGATGGTGCCGGCCGTATCGTCACTCGCGGGCGAAGGGCCAGGCTGTTCCGATACCAGGAATGGCCGTACCAGGACCTTGGCGGGGTCGACATTCAGTTCTCGGCCGAGGTAGTCACGGCCTTCGGCGTTGCAGGCCATGAAGAGGTCCACCCGCCGGCAAATCCACTTCCTGACCTGCCGCGCAAACCAGCTCATCTGCCGCCCCTTGCCCCGATACGGATCACTTTCGATCAAGACCAGGATCGCGGCTGGCGCCAACCATCTGCGAAACAGGGCTACCAGCAGGGCGGACCCGACGAGCTCTTTGACCACAATCACATCGGGCTGCTCACGCCGAATCCGACCGACGAGCGACAGTGGGGCGACTACGATCTGGCGATCATAGGAATCGTGCCGGGCCCCCAACGGGATCCGCCACGATCCCACACATTCCACCTGATAGCTCGTGCCAGAGATCTGCTTGGTCGGTGGCCGCAGAGAAAAGAAACGGCTTCGAGGAAAACGCTTTACGACGCAACGGAGGATCGCGTCCCAGTACAAGAGGCTCGTGGCATCGCCGATCAGGCTGAACAGCCATACGACGGTGGTAGTGCGGGCATCAGGCAAGGTCTTGGTATCCATATCGCACGAGGCCAGCAAATTCCAGTCGCTGCGTCAGATCGAGGAGCGACGGGCTCCACACCAGCTCGCCCACGTTCGATCGACTAGTATTCGCGTGGGGTGCGTTGCGAATCCGATCCTCGTCGAACGGCACATTCAAGTGGTGCAGCACGGATACCAGGTCATCCGTCAATCGTTCTTGCTTGCCAACAAATCCGATACCCTCTTGGGTGTACAAGCCAAAGAGCTCGGTAACGAAACCGGGGTGCTGGCGGTTCACCTTCCCCACAAAGGTCTCAAAATTCGGGGATCCCAAGTCCCGCAGCGCGCGGCAAGGATGCCAGATCTGGAAGTCCGACCGTTCGCTCCAGTCGGATCCTGATTTTTCGCACAGGTATTGCCACCAGGATTCGTACCAGCGGAGCGGATGGCGAACCATGCAGAACGTGAACGGACGTCGGTCGTCTCGCCAGCGTTCCCAACCGAGTTTCGTGGCCTGCAGGGGACGCAGGGCCTTGAGCTGCTTCGGGACCTGGCTCTTCAGCCAGTCGCCCCCATGTCGGGCCAGTGCTGCAATTCCGCTGACCGAGTGGCCCGCGCGGACCATGTCGGCATGAATGTGCCCAAATTCGCGACGGACCAGACCTTGCGCGCGCAAGGTCTGGGTCACCCAAGAGCCGCCGGTCTTGGGGATATGCAGGAAGATCGCGCCGCACTTCAGCAGCACTGCCATTCCCTGTGCCCCTTGCCTAGAAAGTCTCGGTCGAACGCCCGTACATTCCCCCGCCGGGCTACCAGGCGAAACCCGTGTTCGCGGACCAGGATCGCTTCCATTGCTTCCGGCGAATATGCCTCATCGCCCCGGCGCCCTCGATGCAGTTCGATCACCAGACACTGACAGTCGGCCAGGCAATCTTTCTCATGTCGAATCATGTCAAATTCAGCACCCTCAATGTCGCATACGATGGCGAAGGGACCCGGTGAGAGGTCCTGCCGAAGCTGCGTCAGCGTGGTCACAGGCACCAAGGCATCCGATGGGCCGGCCTGTTGGGCTACGATCGAATCGGTGTTGCGTCGGGCTACCCGTAGATGAACCACGCTGCTTCCAGAGTAGTCTACCGCGGCGTGAACGACACGCAGCGTGATCTGCGGTGCATTGCGCGTGACATTGCCACGGATCAGGCCCAATAGGTGAGGATTTGCTTCGACACAGACCAGCTCGCCGCCCGGCAGCAATTGCCGTGCAATGTGTGAGGAAACCACCCCGAGACTACTCCCCAGTTCCAGCACCGGCAGGTCCTTCGGCAGGTATTGCTGCACCAATCGGGTTTCCGATTTTTCATAGCTGCCCCAAAAGAGAGCTGCCTTGAGGGACGGTACCACTTCCGGACTGTCGGTCGCGATGGCACACCCGTGATGACGGATGACCTCGCCGCAGGCCGACCCAATGCATCGGCCGACCATCGGATGGCAGGCCAGCCGCATCAGGGGGCGTTTGACCCAATCGGTGAGCAGGGAGGAGCTGCCACGCGCGGGGTGCAACGCGGGTTCCGCCAGCACCGTCGATCGCAATATGTCGGCGATGGCGGTCGTGGCCGGTTCACGTCCCAGCAAAGCACGCGCATCGATCGCTGCTTTTTTCCATTGCCGCAGGGTCTCGGGTTGCTCGACTATGTGACAGAGTACTTCCCGCAGTACTTTGGGGGCGTGGGGTGCCACGACGGTGCCGCAGCCGTGCGCGCGAACGAGCTCCGCGAGTTCGCAATCTGGCGAACAGATGGCAATCAATGGAACTCCTGCGACAAGAAATGAATACGCCTTGCTGGGTACGGCCAGCCCACACAGTTCGTCCTCCAGGGATACGACCCCGATATCGGCCGCAGTCAGGGTCCAGGGGAGCATCGACTCTTGCTGCCAAGGCAGGAGGCATACGTTGGGCCGAGGCGTTTTCGACTGGTCCCGCTGCAGGGCCCTCCATTTCGGACCGTCTCCGATCATCAGAAAGTGGAGTGAGCCGACTTCCGTCAAGGACCCGGCGGCCTCCATGATGCTCTCGATATCGTGACCCCATCCCATGTTCCCCGAATACATCACGGTGGTCTTATCCACGAGCCCGTGTTCGATCGCGAATGGGTTGGCAGATTTCGGCATGGGTAGAAGGGACGTGTCGTCCCCCCAGGGAGGAACCACCTCCACATGGCCAAGCTTTGTCCGCGACGCATCCCATTGGTTCACCAGATTCCGACGCAGGTACGGCCCCAAGGTCAGCACCGCGTCGGCCGACTCGTATCCGCGTCGGTTCAGCCAGCGCCAGATCCGTACCCATGGTCCCGAGGCCCGCATGGCGCCCTTCCGCACCAGGACATCGGGATAAATATCGTGGACCATCACGGCATAGGGGGTCCCCCTCCACGTATGCATCCATCGCATGAACCAAAGCATCACCGGGGGATTCGAAAACAGCAGGACAGGAGTGTGCCCGGGCCTGCGCCACAGCCATACCAAGGCCTGAAGCGAATAGCCAAACCAGCAGAGCATTCGAGTCAGGGAATTGCCCCGACGATAGGCGAGGGCAGGGTCAATCCGTACCTGGTCGGGCGGCTGCTTGGCCAATGTGTCCGGGTGGCCTGTCAACAAGGCGATGGGTCCCACCTTTTGACTCAGGTCGACTGCCAGTTCCCAAGTCAGTGGGCCCGCCATCTGATTGAGGATCAGCAGTGCCGGCGTTGCATCCCCCCCGTGCCTTGGATCAGGTGGCCGTCTCAGCGAGGTAAGCTCTGTTGCTGCCATGATACCAATTCACGTTGGATCTGTTGCAGCCCCGGAGTCGCATGGACGAAGACTCGGTTGTCGTTCTCCGCCAGGTGCCATGATAACTCGGCTAACAGCTGCCAGGCTGCCAGGTGCTGCCTCTGCCGTACATCCTCTCCCACGATCTCAGGCCATTCCTGCCAGGTTGCCCGTGCATGGGGAGGAATCCCTGACACGACAAATTCGTGTAATCGTTTCGCCAGCCCGCGCGGACTACGGTTCCGCAAGAGGTAACCAAGTCCATCATAGGTCGCATGTCGAAGTCCCGCATGTTCCCAGTCAATCAGCCAGATCGGGTCCGAGTCCACAAGGATGTTCGCGGCCTGAAAATCTCCGTGGGTCATGGCGACCGGCAGTTCCGAGGACGACGATACGGAGGAATACAGTTGGTCCTGCAAGAACTGTACCCCCGAGCGCAGGCTTTGTCGCTCGCGTTCGCGCAACAGCTGGCTCCGCCCGCATAATCGTTGTATCTCGTCTACTTGCCGGGCAAGAAATGTCTCCAACGGGACCATGGTCCGCGATTGTGTCACGAGGGATCGAAGGGCCGATAGGGCGGCCGATTCACTCCGCCGGAACAGCCTCCCGTCCGCCAGACGATTCAGGGGGGTGCCGCAAAGGAATGGTTCGGTGTACCACCCTTCATCCAATCGCGATTCGATCACGGCGGGAACCGGGATCCCCATCGACTGCACGCGCCGCCGCGTTTCGATTTCGGCGTCGAATCGATCCTTGGGAAAACCGGCCTTACGGAGCACGTGACAGGCTCCTCGGGCGCGATCCAGTATCCGGATCTTGTGGTTCCCGGGTACGATCAATCGCTGTTCCTCGGGTGGCAGTCCGGGGCAGACCCACAGTTGGCCGTGTGCCAGGAACCGCGCGTAGGGGGATCGCGTGGCCAATTCCACATAGGCCTGTTGCCAGGGGCGCCGCCAGGCGGAGCTACTGCGCGTGAATTCGCGGCGAATCGGCTCCCAGTCCGCTGCCGGGGTCCCACACGAAAAGATGGTATTGACCCAATGGTTACACCACCAGCGTTGCGGGGCGTCCCCCGCCACTCCGCGAGGCCGCTGGCCGCGGGTTACCGAAATCGGTTGGCCCATTCGCCGCGACCAATAGCCCGCCAGCGTCTCTTGAAGGATGTCGAAGAACGGCTCCCTCTGCAGCAGCAGGCTGATCCGCATCCTGTCACCGTGGCGAGGAACTGGCTGACGTTATGGCATGCCGCATGACACTCGAACGCAGGCAGGCATCGATCTCTTCCGCCACCCGTTGCTCCGAACGGCGCGCGTCGATCACGTGCCACGAACTCGATTTGGACCATTCCTGGTAGGTGCTGTGCCGCTGTTCCAGCGCTTCGAAAGAATCGGGAAATGGTTCTTGCTTTTGCCGCGAACGTATTTGAGACTCGGCTGGAGAAATCAGCAAGAGGAATGACGCATCGGGCCTAGGTGCCGCCCAAGTCAGGAACCGCCACAGCCACCAGCGGTGGAATGGTTCTTGGGGGAAGTGTAGCTGGAAGTCCAGGGCAGTATCTGGAAGGTAGCGATCACAGAGTACCGTCCAGCCGAATGCACGAAGCAATCGAATCCAGACGCCGTACAGCAGGAACAGATCCAGCATAGCCAGGGTCAACCAAAGGCGGCGCACCAGCGGTCGCTGAAAGGCCTGAGCGCGGTCTGCACTTGGACCTGCTGCGGGAATCCATCGGCGTCCCGAGCATGATCGGACAGCGGATTTCAGCGCCAGCATCCCAGGCGTGTAGCCGCCGCGGGACCAGATGGTCATGACGCGGGTCCCTTCGGCCCGCAGTCGCAGCCGTAACCGGTTCAACTGCGTGCTCTTGCCGGCGCCATCCATGCCGCTGAGGACGACCAGTCGGCCAGGATGTCCCGTGCACTTGTCGGTTCGTGCGTGAACGTGCATGGACGCATTTCACTCGGGCCCATGCCCGGACGCCAGGGGCTGGTATCCCCCCCCGGCCTCACTCAAGTCGGCGGCGGGGGGCACGGTCTGGAAACCGACACCCTTGCCACCGACGAGGGGCACGCTTCCCGAGACCCGATGGGGCGAGGCGGAGTCGTGCAGCGTCTTGTATTCGGGGACTATTCTCTGTAACTGGCTCCGGACCGCGGCATCCGACCCCGAGACAAGCGGCTCGAGCGAGCGGATCGCATCCAGTACCTCGGCGACGTGGTAGGGGCGATGATACGCGGCGCGGACCTTGGGGTGGGGCGTGGACAGGGATTGCTCGTCGCTGAAATAGAGTTCTTCGTACAGTTTCTCGCCGGGCCGTATCCCCACATATTGGATTTCGATGGCGTCACTGGGAAGTCCCGACAAACGAATCAAGTCGCGAGCCAGGTCGGAGATGCTGAGCTGTTCTCCCATTTCCAGTACGAAGATCTCGCCTCCACGTCCCATGGCGGCCGCCTGCAGAACCAGCTGCGAAGCTTCGGGGATCGTCATGAAGAACCGCGTCATGCGCTCGTCCGTGACCGTGATCGGACCGCCACGCCGGATTTGTTCCTTGAAGAGCGGGACCACGCTGCCATTGGAGCCCAGCACATTGCCAAACCGAACCACGATGAATGCCGTCGCCGACTCCTGAGCGATGGCGTTGATGTAGCGCTCGGCGATCTGTTTCGTAGCGCCCATGACACTCGTGGGGTTGACCGCCTTGTCGGTGGAGATCAGTACAAACTTGCGGGCGCCACTGGCATGCGCCTGGTCCGCGACAACCTTGGTACCCAAGATGTTGTTGCGGGCACATGCGGCGATATTCGATTCCATCAATCCCACGTGCTTGTGTGCGGCAGCATGGACCACAAATTCGGGCCGATGCAGTTGGAATACCTGCCCCATGCGTTCTTCGTCCAGGATATCCGCCACGACCGGGATGATTTCCACCGACGTCGGCCCCCTCGTCAATTCATGGTGGATCAAGAACAGTGCATTCTCGCCATGATCGACCAGGACCAGTCGGCGAGGTCCGAACTGCACGAGCTGACGGCAAATCTCCGAGCCGATGCTGCCACCCGCTCCCGTGACAAGCGCCGTCTGGCCACACAGCTCCCTCGAGATGGACGCCTGGTCGAGATGCACCGGTTCGCGTCGGAGCAGATCCTCGATATCCACGTCGCGGATGGGCACGGGACCGTCGCCATTCAGATGGTTGAGGTACGAGGGGACCATTTTCAGCGTCAGGTTCGCGGCGTCGCAGTCATCCATCAATTGTCGCAGCTGGCGGCCGGTCAGCGCATCGGCGATGGTCAGCACGTCCGTCACGCGGTAGGTCGCTGCCAGTTCCCCCAGCCGCTGGGGCGAGCCGACGACGGGAATGCCTCCCATGCGTGAACCACAGCGCGACTCGTCTTGATCCAACAGCCCGACGATACGAAAGGGAAGATCCGGATGGGACTGAATCTGGCAGGCCGTCAGCACGCTTCGGTCATCGGCACCCATCATCAGGGCAGTGCGGTGATCCCGCCAGCGGAAGGCCAGCTGTTCGCGGTAGAGTCGCCAACTCGCACGCAGGGATCCCAGCAGCAGTAGGGTAATCACGGCGTCCAAGAACACGACCACCCGCGGGATCATACCCTCCAGCAGGTAATGATTGAATAGAACCATCATCAGCAACGAAATCACGGTGGCCTTCAGCAGTGCGACCAGGTCCGAGAAAGTGACATAGCGCCACCATCCATGGAAATGACCCAGGGCGTAATAGACCACGAGCTTGGTCGTCAGCAGCAAGGGCAGGGTGGCGATTAGCTTCCGCTGGAATTCCCACGGGATGGAAAAATCGAAGCGGAGGCCAAAGGCGATCCAATAGGCTGCCGTGAAGATGGCCGCGTGACTGATACCCAAGAACCAAATGCGATGTCGCAGCAGGATTCGGCCTGCCGGATGGGATCGCAGCCATCCTATCAGCCGCCCCGAGGCGTCCCAGACGTCGCGCGAATTGCCCACGCGTGCCTCGACAGGCAGGCAAGGCGTCTCGCTCCAGTCATTGTGCAGAGGTGTCGTCATGCGTCGGTTGGGCCCGCTTTCGAATACGAGTCGTTCCCTGTCGGCCGAGGTCACGAAGTTGAGGACTCGCGGATTACGGGCACTCGTTGCTTGCCGTTTCCGTTGGCGTGCTTGACGTCCGCCGCCGATCGTTCGTCGTCGTATCCGTAGGTATAGCCATATCCATAGCTGTGGCCACTGCCATAGCCTTCGCTCTCCTTTCCCCACTGATCGTCCACGCCATTGATGATCACGCCCAGTACGTTGGCCCGCACGGCCGCCAACATGTCCATGGCTCTCCGCCCCGTGACCTGGATACCCTTGCGGATACGAACGGTCAGCAGGACGCCGTCGACACGAGCCGCCATGGCGCACGGATCGGTGACGGCCAGGATCGGAGGTGTATCGATCAGCACGTAGTCAAACTGTTCGCGAAGCTCGGCCAGCACTTCGTCGAAACGCGCCGTACTGAGGATTTCCGAGGGATTCTTGGGAATCTCCAGGGCCGGCAGCAAATAGAGGTTGTCGATGCTGGTGGGCAGAACCGCTTCCTGCAGCGAGGCCCGCTGGGCGATCACACTGGCGAATCCATACTTGGCACCCTTGGGAGTGCCCAACAGCTTTTCCAGCGTCGGCCGACGGAAGTCGGCATCGACCAGCGCCACCCTCTTTCCGGAATGGGCGATCGAGACTGCCAGGTTCGCGACCACCGTGGACTTGCCATCCCCGGGCGATGGGCTCGTGACCTGGATCACGCGATGCTGTGCGCCACCGCTGAAGTACAAACCGGTTCGTACGCCGCGAAACGCCTCCGACAGAAGTGACCGTTCCTGGTGTACCGTACAGATGATGGGGTCGACGGTGCTGAAGGCATCGCCGGGAGCCCGTTTGGCACGAGGGATCACCGGCACACGACCCACGATGGGTACCCCCAGGCCGTTCCGCAAATCCTGCGGGCTGTAATAGGTCTTCTGCGAAGCGTCAACCATCCAGGCCAGCAACCAACTGATCAGAATGCCAGAAAAGAGAGAAATGATTGCCACATGCAAGAGTCGAGGTGAGACCTGTTCTCCCAGTTGGGGGGCCGCGATCAAGGTCATCGTGTCACCGCCATACGACTGCAGCAGGTCGATCTCGCGAACACGGGCCACGACGTTCTCGAAGAGTTGTGTCGCGTAGGTCAATTCATTCGTCAATTCTTGATCCCGGTGCTGATACTTGGCGATCTCATTGGCCTTGATCTGCTCTTCCTGAAAACGATCGTTCAGGTCGGCCAATTGGCGATCCAGGATGGCACGTCGGTCTCGGAGCAACTGCAGATAGATGCGAACGTAGTCCTTCTCGGCCGAGGTCTGCTCAATATCCCCGGCCAGAACTCCTTCAATCGGCAGTTGGTTCTTGACCAGGGAAACCAGCATGACGCGGACTTCTTCCAGGCGAGTGGCCACCGATTCCACCTGTGGGTGCCCGGCTCCAAACTCGTCGAGCAACTCGCTCTGCTCGACTTTCAGCCGCACATACTCGGCCATCAGCAAAGCGGCGGACTGCCGCAGAGTTTCGCGTTCCCCAAACTGTTCACTTTCCGCAGTCCGTAACGCCTTGAGCGCCGGGTCTTCCTCGTTCAATTGCAATTCTTGCAGGGCCTCATAATAGACGGCGTCGCGGCTGACGCCACTTTGTTCCATGGCTTTCTCAATCGCCGCGAGCTTGGAATGCAAGGTGGTGCTCTCCACGATCAGTGCATTGCGCTGGGCTTCAATGGCCTTTTGACGTTCGTGATGAATGTTGATCGAGGCTCCATTTTCCCACAGCAACGGGGCCTGAGCGCGAAACTCATTGCGCTGCTGTTCCGTCTTGCGAATCTGCAGCGCCAGGTCGTCTTTGGCCTTGGCGATCAGTTCGTAGGTTTCCCGGCCAACCTGTTGGGCCGAGGCACCCAGATAGGATTCGTATCGGTGGACGATGGCATCCATCAGCGCGCGGGAATCCGCGGGATTCGGAGTGCAAAGTTTGACCAATAGCACCATCGAGTTCTCATTCTTCAGCGTTACGGAGAGGTTGTCGGTCAGGACCGCGATGGGATCCTCCTGATCCTGAAGGAACCGGGGAACCTCCTTCAGCGAGTCCAAGGCGGGCTTGAGGATCATGGGGCTTTTGAGCAGTTCGATGTGCGTCTCAATGGCCTTCTGGTCCACGGGCTCGTCGTCGCTGCTGGTATCCCGAAACCCGCCGTAGTGCTTGGCGACAATCAGGATTTCCGCTGTGGATTCGTACCATCGCGGAGCCTTCAGGTAGTACAAAGCGCCCAGCAGCAAAGATGCTACCAGCGTGATGGCAACCAGGGCCGAATGGCGGCGGAGCAGGCGAAACCAATCGGTCCATTGATCCGGAATGGCAGATTCCAGCGCGGGGCGATGACTGGCCGACATGGAAGGATTCCTCCGCGTGTCAAGGTTCCAACAGCAGGATTCAGGCCACCAGGGCCAAACCCGTCATTATGAAGAATTGCGTTCCGATTTCGCAAACAAAAAACGGGAATTTCAGTTCGACCCGGTGTTGAATCGAGACGCAACCGCCATGCCAGCCAGCGAAACAGGCCGATTTGCCCGCACGACCGACATCTACGAACGAAGCCGCAATCGGATCGTCAACATGCGTGGCGAAATGTCCACATCGACGTGCGGTGGCGAATCGTGCGTGAATCGTCACGCTGGACCCGGAGGACAGTATTTTCGCAGCCAGTCAAAAATCTGCTCGTGCCAAAACCGACTGTTGGCAGGCTTCAGCACCCAATGCCCCTCGTCGGGAAAGTTGATCATCTTGCTGGGCACCCCCCGCCGCTGAAGCGTTGTAAATAGCTGCAACCCCTCGCTGACAGGAACTCGAAAATCCAGATCGTTGTGAATGATCAACATCGGCGTGCGGAAATGGGCCGCCAGTCGATGGGGTGAATGCGCTTCGTATGCGTGGCGCTCAGCGCCCCAGGGAGGGCCCCCATGCTCGTACTCGTCGAACCACAGTTCTTCCGTCGTGGCATACATGCTGTCAAAGTTAAACACGCCGCAATGGGTGATCAACGTTCGGAATTTGTCGGTCTTACCCTGGAACCAATTCACCATGTAGCCGCCAAACGAGGCGCCGGCGGCGAACATTCGGGCAGAATCGATGTACGGTTTTGCTTCGAGGCCGGCCAGCCCGGCCATCAAGTCGTCGTAACATTTGCCACCCCAATCGCCGCTGATCTCATCTGTGTATTTCTGGCCGAAGCCGGTGGAACCTCGGGGATTGGGGAGGGCGACGACATAGCCCTGAGCGGCCCAGAGTTCAGGATTCCAGCGGAAACTCCAGCTGTCCATCCAGGCCCCCTGCGGTCCACCATGCACCAGAAATGCCAGGGGCCACCGCTTCGTTGGGTCGAAGCCCGGTGGCGTGATAATCCACATTTGCATCGGTACGTTGTCGGCGCCGGGGACTGCCACCGATTCCACCGATCCCCAGTCAATCTCCTCGACCCGCGCGGTATTGGCGTTGCTTACGCACACGGCAGAGCCGCCGGATCCTGCGAAAACTTCCGGCGGTTGGTTCAGCCGGCTTCCTAGAAAGACATAATTGTGGCCGGCGCGATCAAAGCTCAAGGCGTCCACCGAAGTCGCTTCACGGTGAGGTGTGAACCCGCGGTCCCCCGTGGTGTACCAGACCATGCGGCCATTCTCCTGGCAGAGGAAAGCGATGCGAGGCGGTGCCCCGTCGAGGGCGCACCAGTGAACCGACTCCGCGGACCGGTCGAGATCGCGCGTCAGGTTGCGGGGGGGCGCCGTCCAGGCCCCGGCCGGATCCGTATCCACGGTGTAAATGCTCCATTTGTCGGCCTCATAGCCGGCCCGCGACTGTGCGCGAAACGCCAATTGCCTGCCATCGGGCGAGAAGACGGGCGCCCCTTCCGCTGCCGCAAAGCGCCCCAATTTCTGCCAGTCGCCGGTTCCTCCCTCTACAGGCACGCGACACAAGTCATGGTCCGTGTCCCAAGCTTCATGCCGGGCCGGAACCGCGGTAAAAACGAGGTGCGTACCGTCCGGGCTGAAGCAAAAATCGTCACCCACCGAAAACGTGGTGGATGTCGGGTAGGCATCGCGATCGCCGGGAGTCACATCACGTGGTTGCCCAGCCGTCATGGATGCCGGGTCGAACTCGCACACCAAGAGATGCTGCCGCCTGTCTTCCACATAGCTGTCCCAATGTCGAAAGAACAACCTTGAAAACACTCGTGCTTTCACCGGGTTCTTTTCGGCTTCATCCAATCGCTTTTGATTCAGGGGGTCGCTCTCGGAAAAGGGTTTCGAGGAGTACTCGGGGTAGACGCCCGAGGTAAAGGCAATCGCCTTGCCGCTCGGTGACCAGGTACCCGTATTGGCGCCGGATGCCACGTGAGTCAACTGGACCGCTTCGCCTCCCGATACGCCAATGACCCACAACTGCATCGAACCGGATCGGTTCGAATCAAAAAGGATGAACCGGCCGTCTGGGCTCCAGCGAGGATGGAGGTCTTTTTTGTCGGTTCGAGTCAAGCACACCGCGCCTTCCATCGTCTCGCGCAGTGGATACGTGCCATTCCGATCGGCTCCGGCACCGGCCAGCGCGTCCTGCGACGGACTCGCCGAAGGGCAGGGTGCCATCCACAAGTTGGCAGACGTGGTATTCTTGGCCAGGTCGACGGTGGAAACCACGTAGACCACATGCCGACCGTCCGGACTGATTTGGGGATCTGCGACTCGCCGAAAGGCGAACAGATCGTCCATGGTCATGGGGCGTTTCTCCGCTCCAGCAGCGACGCTGCTAGCGGCAATGAGGCAAAAAACAGTGAGCAGCGAGGACCGGGCCATGCGTTTTTCCCTTGAATGAAAAGAGTCCAGGAGGCGGATCGAACACTCTCCGCGGCGTATTCCTGCGGCCGCAGAAGGCACCAGATCGAGGCGGTTCTTCCGTCGGCGTACGACCCCATGATATCGTGTGGAACACGTGCCGGGAGGGCACGGCCGGAAACCGGCTCTGAAGTTCGCTCAGATCGAGACCATCGTAACGGAACACAAAGGAGTCCACATGTCTCTACGTTGCAACCGGTTCATTTCCGCTACCGCAAGATTGTGCGTCCTGGGCTGGTGCCTCGCGCTGGCCCTATCCACGGCGTCATCCGAGGAACGCCAGGCCGCCGAAGTCGTCGTGACCATTCCCAACATGCACTGTGCGGGATGTGCCAAGAAGATACGTGGTAAACTGTATGTGTTGCCCCACGTCGCCAAGGTGACCACGATCCTGAGCCGTAATGAGGCGCGATTGGAACCGGTCCAGGGTAAACAGCTTTCCGTTGCCGATATTTGGGAGACCTTGGAAAAGGCCAAATTTCCGCCGTCGAAACTGGTTGGTCCGGACGGGGAATTCGACAAGCAGCCTTCTCGCTCCAGCACGACATGAGCGACGTCTCGCCAAGGTACGCGCAGCGTCGGTTTTCGGTGAAGCGTGATCGAGCGGGTGTTCCCCACATCCAGGCTTCGGACTGGTGGGATGTGCTGTACGGCCTGGGCTACCTGCACGCGGTCGATCGCGGAACGCAGATCTTGTTCTCCCGCGCGGTGGCAGGCGGGCGGGCGGCGGAGCTGATTGCGGACCGGTCCGATTTCCGCGAGACCGACGGATTCTTTCGGCGGTGTGGCCTGCACCTCAATTTGGAGGCCGAAATTGCGGCCATGGACCAGGCCACGCTCGATCAAGTGCTCGTGTACTGTGCGGGGGTGAACGACGGTCTTCGTGCCATGGGTCGATCGCTTCCCATGTGGGCCTCCGGGTTTGAACCCCAACCGTGGGACCCTGCCGCCGTCATTCTGGTGGGTCGGCTCATGACGTTCGGCGGCCTCGTCGTAAGCCAACTCGATAACGAACTGCTGATCGTCCAGCTCGTCCAAGCCGGTGCCGCCGATCGGACCCTGCGCACGCTGTTTGCTCCGCGACTGGACACAGTCGATTTCGACCTCGTGCGCCAGGTGCGGATGGTGAACCGCCTTTCGGACGAAGCCCTGGAACTGGTCGTCGATCTTCCCAAGATGGCAGGAAGCAATGCCTGGGCAGTCGCACCGTGGAGGAGCCGTTCGGGCGGTGCGCTTCTGGCGGGCGATCCGCACCTGGAAGTCAATCGATTGCCGGCGATCTGGTATGAAGCCGCCATGGGGTGGGATGATGCCTACGTGCTGGGCGCATCGCTGCCGGGCGTTCCCGTATTCGCGACGGCCCGCACCCGGAACCTGGCCTGGTCCGTCACGTACATCAAGGCCGATACCGTCGACCTGTTCATCGAAGATTGCCGCAAGATTGAAGGGGGCGGCTGGCAGTACCGCCGCGGCGATCGGTGGCTGGACTTCCGAGTCCGCATGGAAGCGATCCAGCACAAGGGGGCTGCGACCAGCCAGGTCGAAATCCTGGAAAACGAAGTCGGCACGTTGCACGCCACACCGGATGTCGACGGCTACTACCTGAACGTCGCCTGGGTAGGAAGGCGTATTACCTCGGCCGAGACGTTTCGCGTCTGGCTCGACTTGATCCACTGCGAACATGTCGCAGATGCCTTGGACCTGGTCAAGCACTGTCCTCAGCCCACGCTGAATTACGTACTGGCGGACCGCCAAGGGCACATCGGCCTCCAAGGATGCGGTGTGGTGCCCAAGCGCGACAATCCCTCGGCCGGCTTGGGACCGCTGCCGGCTTGGGACGACCGCAACCACTGGAAGGGCTGGCTGAACATCGACCTGTTCCCGTCGGTCTACGATCCCCCAACCGGTTTTCTGGCCACGGCCAACGAAGAATGCAATCCCGCGCGTGGTCCCCTGATCGTGACGCAAACGTTGCACGACTACCGCTTGCGACGCATTGAAAGTCGCTTGCGTGACTTGCCAGCCGCCACTCTGGAGCAAATGCAGCAGTTGCAGTATGACGTCTGGAGCGTCCAGGCAGATGAGCTACTTGCCGTGATCCTGCCGGAACTTCACGACGGATGGCTGAAGCAACGCTTGTCTGCCTGGGACCGACGATACACTCCGGAAAGCAGCGACGCACCGCTCTTCCAGCAGCTCTATCGTTTTCTCATGATGGAACTTCTGGGGAACGACCAGGGAATCGGCTGGCGGCGAATGCTCTACCTTTGCTCGCGGGCTGGTTTCTCGGGAATGGTCCTGACTGCCGCCGACCGACTGCTGCTGCAGGAGGAATCCGACTGGTGGCAGGGGTGTGATCGAGGCGAGATCATCCGTCGGGCGGCATCCCGGGTGGTGGATAAGCCAGGCCTGTGCTGGTCCGATATCAACAATTTTCATTTCACCGACCGTTTCCTGGGGAGTCACCGTGTGGGCCGCCTCCTGGGATATACCACACGGAAACATGCGATGCCCGGATGCCATGCGACGGTCTTCCAAGGGCACGTGTTTCAATCGGCCCGGCGGGAAGCCACCTTCGCTCCCTCGTATCATTTCGTCGCGGACCTTGCTTCGGACGAGGCCTGGACCAACCTGCCGGGTGGACCCAGTGAAAACCGGTTTTCCAAATTCTACCGTAGCGACATTCCGCTATGGATGGACGGAGAATACAAGCGAATGACCGCCGGGGAATAACTCGGGAAATGCCATGCAATGGTTGGGCATTGACATTGGTGGGGCAAATATCAAGGTGGCCGATGGCCTGGGGTTTGCCCGCTGTCGCCCGTTCCCCCTGTGGCGGGCACCCGGCGAATTGGCAATGCAGCTGCGGGAGCTGATTGCCTTGGCCCCCGCTTCGGGTGCGATTGCCATTACCATGACGGGTGAGCTCGCCGATTGCTTCGCCACCCGAAATGACGGCGTCCGGTTCATTCTGAATTCGGTGGACCGGGTACGAGGGGGCCGATCGCTTGGCATCTATGCGATCGACGGCCGGTTGCGTTCCCTTTCTGCGGCCAACCGAAGTCCGGCGCTGGTGGCGGCTGCGAACTGGCATGCCTTGGCCCTCTTCGCGACTCGCTTCGTTCCACGCAGTGGCCTCGCACTCGTGATCGATGTGGGCTCCACCACGACCGACATCATACCGATCAGCGATCACCAGGTTCAGTCCCAATGCCGCACCGACCTGCAGCGACTGCAATCGGCCGAACTGGTGTACACGGGAGTCAGTCGCACCCCGGTGTGCTCCGTCGTATCGGCCGTCCGGTATCGCGGGCGTCCCTGCGGCATCGCCCGTGAACTGTTTGCCACGATGCGGGACGTCTATGTTTTTCTGGGAAAGCTGCCCAAGGACGCATCCGACCGCGAGACGGCAGATGGCCAACCCATGACGAAGTCTCATGCCAAGGTCCGGCTGGGAAGGATGCTGTGCGCGGACAGGTCTGAGTTTCGACATGCCGACGCGGTCCAATTGGGCAGCGCTGCATGGACTTCCCAAGTCGTCATGCTCCGTCGAGCCGTGCACCAGGTTGCTGCGAATCTTCCTTCTGCCCGTTGTACCTATATCATCAGCGGAATGGGTGAATTCTTGGCAAGAGACGCCTTGCTCAGGGCCACCTCGGACTCTCGACGACAAGTCATCTCCTTCGCCGAGTCGTTCGGCCCAGAGGTCTCCATCGCGGCCCCGGCACATGCCCTGGCCGTCCTGGCACGAGAGGGCGCGCAACCCAAGGGATCGTAATCACCATGCACGTAGTGAAGTTGGGAGGCAGCCTGCTCGTTCGATCCGATGTGATTCCCAGTCTGTCTCAATGGCTCGATTCGCGACCTCGGCACTTTCACCTGCTTGTCGTCGGCGGCGGGAATGTTGTCAATGCAATTCGCCAGCTCTTTCGCACGTTGGCACTGTCGGAAATCGATGCACACTGGCTTGCCATTCGCGGCATGTCGTTGAATGCCGCGGCGATCGCCCTGGCCTTGTCCCGGGAACGAGGGCATCCTGTCCCGGTCATCACATGCCTGGCGGACCTCGAACAGCCTCCTGATGCCGGATGCGCCATCCTGGACCCCATCGAGGTCCTGCCGACGGAGGAGTGCAACCTGCCTGAGAATTGGTCGACCACCAGCGATTCGATTGCCGCTTGGGTCGCACGCCAACTGCGGGCGGAGGAACTCATCCTGCTGAAGTCGCGCCCGGCTCGTGGCAATTGGCTCCTGGATGCGGACCTCGTCGATCCCAATTTCCGGGATCAGGCGGAATCCCTCCCCTCGGTCCGCGTGGTCAACCTGCCTCGCCCACCGGGGTCCTTGTGACGGAGAGGGGGTGGACGTGTGATCGATTCAAGCGAGGAACTCAGGGTTCCAAATTCGCGGGAAGGCCCCCGGGGTATTTCTCGCGCACCACTTCGTCGATGACCTCTTTAATGTAGGCCTTGCGGTTGGCCGGCTTGGGATGCGTGCTCATCATTTCGGGCGGTCCACCGCCACCCGATGCTTCGTCGAGAATGTCCATCACTCCCAACATGGACCGTGGATCGTATCCGGCGCGGATCATCAGCAGGACACCCCAGCGATCCGATTCCAGTTCATCGTCCCGGCCATATTTCATGTTGATCATTTGTCCGACGGCCTGCGCCATGCGGGCGGAATCGGCACTGCCTCCCGCGACCCCAGCCGCTCCGGCCAGCATGGACGTCAGTTTTTGCTTTGCCAGCCGCTGCGCGCCGTGCCGTGACAACACGTGGCCGATTTCATGTCCGACGACCCCGGCAAGCTGGCCTTCGGTCTGGAGTCGAGTGAACAGTGCGGCGGTGACGAAGACCTGGCCGCCAGGAAGGGCAAAGGCATTGATGGTGCGATTGTCTGCGAGCAGGTGAAAGTCGAACTTGTAAGGGCACGTGCGGTCGGTTTCTTCCAACAACGACTCCAGGCCACGCAGCAGTCGGATGGCAACTCCGTTCAGCAACCGCAGCGCTTGAGGGTCGCGAACCTCGCCTCCGTACTGGTTCACCATTTCCGGAACGGCTTGCAGTCCCATGGCGATTTCCTGGGGCGGGTCGACTGCCACACGCTGCCGCTTGCCGGTGACCGGGTTTTCCTGGCTGGATGAATAAAACGAGATCAGCGAAAAGGCCACGATCGCCAGGGCCAATAAGAGCCGAACGGGGATACCGCGAGATGCCCTCGGGCGCTCTCCGGCGGGGTAACCAAAGCTGGCCATAGGGGGAAGCTTCTTTCCTGGTGCCGGAGTTGCCGGTCACACAAAATCACGGAACATTGGCCTGCGACGGCGATTGGTCGCCGGCCCGGGGGACCGTCCGTGGCACATTCTCCAGGTACTTGCCGAACCACTGACGATGGAGCAGTTCCAGCAGGATCCACACTGCCAGTCCCACAGCCACGCTAGGCCATAGGGAGAGCGGTGCCCGCAGCATGGTGCCGGCACCCACGCAGAAGTAGGCCAAGTGGGCTGGCACGTCGGTGCGAAAGAAATAGTCGATCAGGATCAGGACGACCGAGGCAGCTAGCAGGAGCCAATCGGCGTGCCAGCCGGCGAGCCGCTCAAATAGCTGGGAGAGGTAAGCGTACATGGCGATATTGTTCCCGAATTTCCGGGTTTGCTATAGGTTCCCATTCCCATGGAACCACTTTGGTGCGAGTCGGAACCTTGTACAGGATATCAAGCTTTGGGCGTCGTGGGCGAGCCCCCTGGAAAGCCATGCCACGCCGCGTCGCCTGGCGATGGATCGCCCTCCTACTGATGGGGCTGGCTGTCACTACGAGTTGGTGCGTGGTGGAATGCCATGGCCAGGCGCCCATCACGCAGACCGTGGCGTTGACGCCACCCTCCCGACTCATTTCCCCCTCGATCGAGCCTGGCCCCCTTTGGGATGCGCCACCTGCCTGGGACGCTGAGTTGCCTGTGGACGGACTGGGTGTCGAGAGCCTGCTGGCACCTGGGACGGAAATGGGAACCCCCCCCATTTCATCGTCTTGGCTCGACCCTCGAACACTCTTCCGAAAAGGGGATTGGAAGAACAGCGTGGAAGTGGGACTCAACGGCGCGGGGGGAAGTTCCCAAGCGTTGAGCATTCGTGCGGGATACAGCCTGGCGCGGGCGACTGAGCTAACCGACTGGAACCTCAACTTTATGTTCACGAAGAATGAGGCCAATAGCATTGTGACTCAGCACAACGCCTTGACCTATTCCAACTGGAACTGGCATCTGGACAGCTTGGGCCGTCCGCGCTGGTCATTATTTACCAAGAGCGGCCTGGAGTACGATGAGTTCCAACCCTTCGACCTCCGCTTCTTCCTGAACTCCGGTCTTGGATACGACCTATTGGAGGTCGAAGATATTACCAAGCTTCGTACGCGGTTCGGCTCTGGTGCTTCTCGCGAATTTGGGGGGCCCGTTGATGATTGGCAGCCGGAAGCCAATTTCGGGTTCGACTTCAATCATCAATTGACAAAACTACAGAAGATCAATGCCACCGCCGACTATTTTCCTGCCTGGGACAACTGGGCCAACTACCGGTTGATCAGCAATCTCGGCTGGGAGGTCCTGGTGGATCAAGAGGACAACATCAGCTTCAAGGTCAACGTGATCGATCGGTATGACAGCACACCGAACGGCGTCCGCCCGAATGAGGTGAATTATTCGGTACTCTTGATCTGGACGTTGTAACCTGGGATGAGTCCATCGGCCTGATGAAGATCACACTGCCGCCGACCTCCCGGCGCGCTGGTTCGGCGATCGGGAACATCGCGTGGAGTTGTCCCTTCGGAGCGGATGGGGTCCGTGGCGCGGCGACGTAGGGGCAGGTGATCGGTCCAGCGGCGACGGCCTGGGCTTGGAGCGGGTTCCAAGAGGAGGATGAGGCCCAGGCCCATTCCCAGTCCGGACAGCAATCCCAGGCCGACGATCGTCGAACGGCCTGGCCCCAGGGCCTCGGATGACGGCACGGGAATTTCCACCAGGTGAATCAAAGTGGATGCCTTGGCGGACTGCAGATTGGCTTGCGCCTGGGCCAGGTCGGTCTCCGCCGTCTCCAGCAGTGCCGTTCGTTGGTCGACGTCGGCCAGGGCCGTGGCGTATTGAGTCCGCAGTTCCGCCAATTGCCGCATTCGCTGATCTGCGTCCAAACCGTGGGACTGGATCGAGCCCACTTGTTCTTCAAGGACTTTGATCTCGTTCGTGAGCGACTCCACGGCCAGTGAGATTTCCTGATGCAGCTGTTCTCGCACCATGGCTTCGGCCTGAATCGCCGCCTTGGACCGGGGGTGATCGGGATTCAGCTGGCCTAAGGTACGGGAGACTTCCAGTTCGGCTTCCACCAATCCGACTTTGAGGCGTTTCAAGAGTGGCTGGTGATCGAGGGCGTCGCTGGAGAGTGCGATGAGCTTTCGCGGATCCTGCATGGCGGCGCGGAGCTGAACCAGTTCCTGGCGTTTGGCCGCGAGTCGCGCGTCGGATTGACGAATCTCCGATGAGATTTCGGTTGCAGAACGGTGCAGTTGCCCATCCCCGCTTCCCGAGGAAATGAGTGCTCGGAGTTCAGGCAAATCTGCCCCCACCGCTGTTTCCAGGTCGCGCACCCGAGTTGTGGCCTGTGTCAAATCGCGGCGGGCCAGGTCACACGACTTTTCCAATTCTTGGAGGATGCCTTGATACTTGTCACGCCGTAGTTGTTGCATGCGTTCGATCAGTCGCGACGCGACGGCGCGATTGAGCGCGATGGCTCGATCGGTCGATTGGGCCCTGGTCGTGAGGTAAATCAGTTCGGTTCGCCCGAATTGGGCTCCCCGCGGCGCGGATACCTGTACTTTGCTTCGCAGGGCGTCCACGCTCTTGGTCGAAGGCCATTTCTGCATGGCGGACGCACTGAGTCGTCGTTCGGGACCGACGTCACGGAGCGCGGATGCCAGAACACTGTGATGCCGAGCGATCTCGAGAATTGTCTCTTGGGCCGTCTGCATCGCGTCCACGCTTTCGAACCGACCCAAGCGATGGGACGCGTGGGTCCCCTCTTCCCGAACATACAGTGCCTGCGTCGCCGACCAATATCGCGGAGCCAGCAGTGCATAGAGCAGCGCCAAGCCTGTCGTGGACAGAATGGGCCAGATGAGCCAGGCCCTTCGCCGCTTGAGAATGTCACCGATGGTTCGGACGTCCAGCGGCATGGCAAAAACCCTCGCAGAACATATAATGGAGACGCAAAACTCTAGGTCAGGGAATCCCTACGTGTCCCAACGGGATCGTTACGCAGACCGGGAATCCAGCGGCCCGGCGGCGCCGCGAAAGGTCTTTGCCGCACGCGACGCAACCCTGGTCCGGTGGCTGAAAGAGGCCGTAGAAACCTCGTCTGCTGGTAATCTGCTCGATGTTCTGGCGACGCGCCACGGGCTGAACACGCACGACCGGCGGGGTTCTCGCGAAAGGAACTATTTTTCCGGTCTGTCGGATTGGGCGGGCGAGGCTCGGCGGCAAGGGGGGGTGCTCACCCGGGGCCTTCCCACCCGGGATTCGGCGCTCGATGCCACTGGCCATTCGGGCGGTCCCGGCGCGGGGAGTCGAAATTCGCACGTTCGATTGGACGATCGGCTCCTCTTTTGGCCCAGCGGTATCCTGACTGGAACGACCGTTGGCATCTTGAGTTCGCGACTCACGCGCGACCTGGAATCCTGGCCCGAATGGTTCGCCGCGATTCGGGCCATCGTGGAAACGCTCGGTGTCGATCAGTACCTGGTGACCGTACCCACCACGACGGCGGCCGCGGCGGTTGAGCGGGCGGCGACCTTGTTTGACAGGCCGGTCGTACGCCTCATTCCACCCCCTGCAGGTCAAGCCTATCTCAGCCAATGGCTGCGGTTCGTTCAACAGACGGTAGGTCCACCTCCCGCCGCGACACCCAGTGCCGCGTGGGTTTCCCCCTGCTGGCATTCGAGCGACGGCTGCCCAGTCCCGTTGCGTTGGCATGCCGATCAGTGGCTGTGTGATGCCAGCGACAGGGTGATTGGTGTGGCGGTCCGTCAGCGTGGCCGGGTGGTCGAACTGTTGAGGCAACGGCTGCGCGATCCCAGTCGCCCGTCTGGTTCCGTACAGATTTGGGAGGAACCAAAGCTGATTGCGAAGGCGCTTCAAGCGGAGTTCCTATCGGCCGGGGCGGTTCCCCGGTGCGTGTGTCCGGAAGTCCGCGAGCGAATACCCATCGAGACTCGGAAACAGGTGCGTCAGGTTCCGTCGATCCAAACCACCGTGACCGCGATCGACTGGCAGGGTGCGTTCGGCCAGCGGCCTGGAGATCCCTGGGATGTGTTGACTCACTGCACCCGCCGCAGGTATGGGCCATGGCCCCACCAATCGCCAGCCGACTATTGGGACGACTTGCTGTTACGGCGGAGTGGTTGCGAGCACTCGGCGCGGGGCGCGCTTACGCGCATCGTCCGGACGCGTCGACTTTGGTCGTCGTCGGATGCGATCCGGGGCGGACAGGCGGTGGTCAGTTTCTCGGCCACCACGCTTCCCACACTGGCTGCCCTGCATTCCTTTCAGCCGCACCGTGGCCACTGGGACTTTGAACCGTATGCCATCGCCATTCGAGGCCCAGTGCTGCGGGGACTGGGCGCGCGGCCGGTGATCTATGGGGATGCCGCGCTATGGAGTCAGCTGCCCGAACGGGATCGTCCGTACTATCAGCGTGACCGTTCGGTCTCTCCCCGGGGCCAGCTTCGATCGTGGCAACGAGAGCAGGAATGGCGTGTGCAAGGTGACATCGATCTGTCACTTGTCGCCAGCAGCGACGCCTGGATCCTGGTGCCGTCCGACGAGGATGCGGCTGCCATGGCGCGGTTCAGCTGCTGGCCGGTACTGGTGTGGGGGGCGCTCTTTCGCTGAACGCCTCACAGGCATGCAGGCGGCCCGGCACGTCGAATACGCTGCTGGCCTTCCTCGATTCGATCGGAAACCGCCGAGGCATTACTCCGCGGGCGCGCAGGTGCGGCTGCGGAGGATCATGGAAACGCAGTTCCCTCGCTCATTGAAGTGGATCTCATCCATGAAGCTCCGCATCAGGTGCACGCCCCGACCACTGACCTTATCCATGTTCTCGGGATCCGTGGGGTCCGACAGCGATTTGGGATTGAACCCCGGACCGTCATCACAGATGGTGATTTCGGCGACGTCCTTGGAAATTCGGGCTTCCACGCGGATGCGGCGCTCGCGATAGGGACTCTGCGCGGCCCGCTCAGCCCCCTGACGTTCGTAGGCGGAGCTGTCCGTTTCCCGGAGGGATGAATCGAGTTCCAGGTTGCCGTGATGCAAGGCATTGACGAGCGCTTCATCGATGGCAATCCCCGCGCGAATCAGCGCCGAATCGTCACACAGGCGTAGTCTTGCCAGGTGTTCCTGCAGGTAATTCACGACGGATGGCAGGAGGCCGCGGTCGTTTTCCAGTTCGAATCGGCAGTGGAAGTCCGTCATCCGCTCCAGCAACAAGATTTCGCGACGTTTCCGCTGCGCGGCTTGTAACACGCTGCGCAGTGTGGCGACGAGCTCTTCCTTCAGCAGATGCCTGGGAACGTAGTTGACGGCCCCGTTTGCGAAGGCCCGGATGGCGGCCGCCTCGTGCCCCTTGGTCGTGATCAGCACAATGGGGACGTGCGGGTAGCGGGAGTGCAATGTGTCAGTAAACTTCGGGCCGTCAACGCCGTCCAGGGCCGGCTGGAGCAGTACGGCATCCGGGGGCGATTGTTCCAGCAACTGCAGGGCCTGCGGTTCCGTCTCCACGAAGACGGCCTGGTGCCCCGTCGACTCCGCCAGCAGCCGCTTGATGAGCGCGCGGGATGCGGTACCTCGATCGACCACCAGAATCTTTTTTTCCGTTGTCATGCCGATCGCTCGCGGGTCGCACGCCGGAGTCGGATGCTGTTCGCCCGCTGTCTGGTGAACGAGACTACCGACAGTGCCGATCGTAGGGATTATCTTCGATAAGTAAAAGATGCCACATGCCGTACCTCGGTGAGAGACGGCGCGATTCTCGGCGATTTCCTGCTGGAATGGTGGAAACTCGTGGGTTTCACGTCTCCACGCTCCGGACCGGCAACATCCCTCCCCGAGCAACGTTGACGATCGTCATCGTGTGACCTAGATACTGCGGGGGCGGAAAATCCGCTCCGCTGGGTCATCACGGTACGTCGCCGGCTGAACCCATCCCTATCCCGTCACTCGTGGTTCGGTTTTGCCATGGTTCATAAGCCCCTCGATGCTGCTTCGCTGCTCTTGGTTGACGACGACCGTCACCTGCTCGATTCCATGGCCCCCTGGCTCAAGGATCGGGGACTGCAGGTCGATACGGCCGAAGGGGTGGACCCTGCGCTGCGCCTGCTGGAACAGAAGCGGTTTGACCTGGTCCTTTCCGACATCCGCCTGCAGGATCGAGATGGATTTGAGATTCTGGCCCATTGCCGCGAGCGTTATCCACATACTTCCGTCATCCTGTTTACCGGCTATGGCACGGTCGACACGGCGGTGGATGCCCTGCGGGCGGGTGCCTTTGACCTGCTTACCAAACCGCTGATCGATGACGAACTCTTGATGTCGGTGAACCGGGCCTTGTCGCAGCGACAGGTCGTGGAGGAGAACCGCGAACTGAAGGCGAAATTGGACTTGAGGTATGGTGTGGACCACCTCATCGGGTTGGACGAGCGGATGCGCCATGTCTACGACATGATCGAAAGCGTGGCGGACACGCGTGCCACCATCTTGATCACAGGGGAAAGCGGGACGGGAAAATCGCTGATTGCCCGCGCGCTCCATCGACGCAGCGACCGGCGCGATCGGCCCTTTGTCGAGGTCGCTTGTGGGGCACTCCCGGATACCCTGCTGGAGAGCGAGTTGTTTGGACATGTGCGAGGTGCCTTCACGGGTGCCACCAGCGACAAGATCGGGAAATTCAAGCAGGCCGATCAGGGGACGATCTTTCTGGACGAAGTGGCGACCGCCTCCCCCAGCATGCAGGTCAAGTTGCTGAGAGTCCTGCAGGACCTGGAATTTGAGCAATTGGGAGGCACCAAGACGTTCCGGGTCGATACCCGCGCGATTCTGGCTACGAATGAGGACCTGGGGCAGGCCGTGACGGCGGGTCGATTCCGCGAAGATCTTTTCTATCGGATCAACGTGATCAATATCGAACTGCCGCCGCTGCGCGAACGTCAGTCGGATATCCCGCTGCTGGCGCGGCATTTTCTGAAGACGGTGACGGAAGAGTCGGGAAAAGAGACACGCGAGTTCTCCGCCGAGGCGCTCGCCGCGCTGCAAGGCTATCGCTGGCCAGGCAACGTCCGGGAGCTGCAGAATGTGGTCGCCCGTGCCGTGCTGCTGGGCCGTTCCTCCGTCATTACGCTGGAAGACTTGCCCAGTCACCTCGTGGTCACGACAACGGCCACGATGGTCGTTCCAACGTCTGCGAACCAATCGTTGAAGGAAGCACTGGAAGGTCCGGAGCGACAGATCATCCTCCAGATGTTGCAGTCCCATCACTGGAATCGCAACGCGACCGCTGAGGCGCTGGGGATCAACCGCACCACGCTTTACAAGAAGATGAAGCGGCTGGGACTCGACGATGGTCACGGCGGGGCCGGCCCCACATCGGTCGCCGCGCCCGTCCCCCTCTGAAGCGGCTCGACTGCCAGGCGGGCCTCTGGATGAATCCCGGTCGGGAAGTCCTAGGCCAAGGAGGGAAGGAGCGCGCCACGATGCGCGGCGCTCGGCAGAGTCCCGCGGGACGCCATCTCACCCTCGCGCAGGAGTCGCCGCATCGGCCGGCAACTCGTCCGCCGCGAATACCCGCTGTACCTCCTGCACCAGTTGAGAAACGCGGAGGGGCATCGCCAAGACACGGTGCTCGTCGGTGGGAAGGTGCAGCCGGGCCGCCAAGGCCTCGTGCGACTTGCCCAACAGCAGGACCGTGGGCATCTTGCTGGTTCGGGGATATCGGCGAAGCTGCTGATAGAGGCGCAAGGCATGCCGCCCGAGCGACCCCGTGGAGACAATCACGCAGCCAACCGATTCCGGTGACGCCAGGATCCGCTGCCAGGCACGTTCCGCGTCGGCCATCACCATCACCTGATAGCCGTACTTCTTCAGTGTCGTCCGCACGACATCCTGCACGGTGGCATGGGAATCGACCAGTAGGACGCAGGCCGAACGCTCCGAACTGAGGACGAGCGAACTTCCCGAGTGATCCCCTTTCTTCGACGCGGCCTCCATGGCCTTGATGGCCTTGTCCAGGTCCAGCGCCATATCGATGGGGCGGGCATAGCGCTCACTGACCGTCAACTGCATCGATTTCTCGACGATGGCTTCCACCACGGTCGGAATCTCGGGTTCCAGCTGCCGGATTGGAACGACCTCGCGAAATCGAGAAATATTCATCCGCTGAATCCGGTCGCGGGACTCCGACAGGGGCGGCTTGCCCGTCAACAGGTGGTAATACATGCAGCCGGCGAAATAGATATCGCTGCGGGAATCGTCCTTGGAGACGCCAGTCAGTTTCTCGAGTCCTGCGTAATCGACCGTGCGCGCATTGGCCGTGCCACCTTCGGCTTCGGCGCCCCCTGCCAGGCCGAAATCGACCAGGTGCGGCACGCCGTCACTGGAGATGAGGACATTCGAGAGTTTCAGATCGCGGTGCGTAATTCCTTTTTCCGCGGCGTAAACCAGTCCCGAGAGGGTGCCCGCCATGATGCGTGTCGCTTCCAGGGGCTCGACCTTCTTGCGGAGCCGTACAAATTCACGCAGGCTCTGCCCCTCCACAAACGCCATGACGATGAAGTGTTCTTTCCGCAAGGAATGGACCTCGTGGATCGGCACGATATTGGGATGTTGCAGCTTGGTGCCCATGCGGCCTTCCCGGATGAAGCGTTCCAGCTGCAAGGGGTTTTCCGCGTGGCGTTTCCGCAACACTTTGACCGCCACGACTTTGCCCGAATGCCGATGGGCGGCTCGATACACGCGGGCGAAGGAACCTGTCCCCACAAGATAGAGGACCTTGTAATCGCCGTAAAAGAAACCGGTCTTCTCGCCGCGTTGCAGCCGTTCCACCTGGTAATTGGTGAGAAACTCGCGCCGCACCAGGATCTTCAGAAAATCGTCTGGGGGGACGTCGTGGGTCCCACAGTGGCTCCAGACCGACTCCAACTGGCGGGCGTCGATCAGGTTCAGATCAAAGGCCCGCTGGGCATATTGTTCCGCGGTGACTTCAGGCATGGATGATGAAGGAATAATGAAAGTGCGGCGTAGCCCAGGTGAATTCCACCTCGGCGGCTTGCCCCGCCGTTCGCCACCTACCTAGACAGTCTATCGACCCGGACCGGCCGCGGCAATCAACGCCGCCCAGCACGCGGACTTTTCGGTCTAGAACTCCTTGAGGCGATCTCGGAACGAGTCGCGTTCACGACGTGTCGCTTCCAGATCGAACATAAGGTACTTCATATCCAGTCGCAGCTGGCCCAGTGCCTCTTGGACCAGGTTCAGGACCCGTTTTCGCCGCTGCGAGCTTTCCATGACGCGGCGGACGAGCGGCTCGAGATGCGTGCGAATTTCCGCAGGAAGCGACTTGAGCGCGGTGTCCAATTCTCGAATTTCAGCCGGCAGCGTGTTCGTGTGGGTCATGGTCGTGGCTCTGCTCCCAGTTTGCGGTGGCGTGATGGGACGAACGAGACCCACCTAACGCACTCCGGGTGCCGAATGCCGCTGGATTCCGCAAACTCGCGGAGAGAGGCCGAAAAACAGGCCAACGGGGGCTTGTCATCGCCACGTGGGAAACTTGGGATGCGTTGCCAATTTGCCACATCGGGCGACTTCCCGCCACAGAGTAACCCATTTCACGGGCCAGCCGACGTCGCTCCACGGGAATCCGTGTTTCGGGCCCCTTATCGCACCATCTGACATCCCCCCATTGAAACCAAGAGCAGGAGGCCGTTGGAGGATCCAAAAACCTCTCACGGCGCCCCTTACACCCGACTTCGACGGCGGGCGTTACAGGAAAACCATACAGCCACGGACCCCATCCCGCTTGCGGGATGGTGAACAAGGCTACAAGCTAACCTCAAACCCTCCTGGGAAACCGACGGTCTACGTTTGTTGGAACATGCCTGTTCTCCGGAATTCCAATTCCAGACATCCAGAAATTGGCGAGGGCTCGGTGAGATCAACTGGGTTCTACAATTGGTGACACAAGGATGCTGTGGCGGTGGTGGGACCTAACGACCGACCGATAAGGAGCCTGATAGTCGATTACGACCGCGGCCCCGGCCCGTGCGATGCGAGTCAGAGGATCAGAAAAGTTATCAATGGCGACAAGGATGGATGGCTGGCTCGACAGGTGGTTTTCGAGCCTCCGGTG
>WPCK01275623.1_pt1 | contig 46842 bp, 37 predicted proteins | sample 5399851 | NCBI WGS metagenome assembly WPCK01 (sample SAMN12869471, study PRJNA574797) | sludge metagenome | isolation source: wastewater treatment of pH11 | place: China:Beijing | collected 2019-05-20
TTTTTAAATTACCGTTTTTAAATTACCGTTTTTAAATTACCGTTTTTAAATTACCGTTTTTTAGGCTGCCGTTTTTCACAGATGCCTTGCACGCCAATGTCTTTGTATAAATATAAAGATACGGATGTACTGAAAATCAAATATAAACTTTTAGAGGTACTGTAAATTATTGAAAGAGTAATAAATGAAACTCAAATTGTAAAGACAAAAAGTTCAATGAACTGATAGAAAAAGGATAGAAAATGAATAATGAAGAGTAGAAAAAGGATAAGGAAAGGTAGAAAAAGAGTAGAAAGGAACAAAAAGAACTAAGAGAAGTAGAAAAAGAATAAGGGAAGGCAGAAAAAAAGTGAAAAAAATAGAAAAAAAGAAAGTTGCCTGGAAATTAAAGTTGCCTGGAAATTAAATATCAACAAGAGGCAGCTGTCTTCTGAGGTCTGGCAGATAACCTTCTCTGTGCAGAGCGATCTTATAATCACTTATTGATCTGCAAATTTTTTGTGTATATTTTATACAGTCTGTACCCACTTCCCCCTTAAACAGCAGTTTTTCAATCTTTTCGATGAATTCCGGATATGTAAATATAAGTTCCTCTTTAGTATGCAGGAAAAGGGCCGCAAAGTCCCTGTGGATGCCCATACTTCTTTTAAGCAACTCAACGTTAAGGTGGTCTTCCGAGAGGTAACTGTTGAACTTCACAAACGTGTAAAAGTCTGCGATATTCTGGTTGAGGGAGTTAAGTATCGAGTACAGCACATTGTCTGTTTCCGGAAGAGGAATATCCGGAAGGTTGAGGTTTTCACCGTCAAAAATTTCGTTCTCTTCTATATTTTGATCCCGGGTTGTTTCGCGGTCCATTTTATCACCCTGGTATGGCGTTTTATAGTTTAGATTTTATAATTAGTTTTTTAGTTCAGGCAGTCACGATTTAATGCCAGACGGAACAGGTATTTACGGAACAGGTATTTACCTTTTTAAGGTGGCTTTTCCGGATACACCTACTGGACCTGTATATAGGAGGCGCAAATATATCGGTTGAAGTGTATCCAAGTGATCTGCTCTGCGCAGGTTGCCTTAACCTCTGCAAGCATATCGCTTCCCCACTTGAAGCGGCTTTGAGGGATTTCACATGGAGCGTTGGACTCCGTTTTTGGATTTCATTTTTGAATTCCATTTTTAATTCCTTTTGGGAAACCGTTTTTACATTACTTATTTACATCACTTAATTACTCCAGAGATGCCGGTTTTAAAGCTGGTCCTGAAATCGTATAATTTAAAATTGATTTAACGATTAGGCTTCTTGCATTTTACCATATATAAAATTATGTCTTAATAAAACTGACCAAATATAATTTTATAGAAATCTGTATACGGCTCTGCCAGAAAATATGTTCAAATATATTAATACTGATATATGCTGGAATAAATATTTGAGCTTTTATATTCCAACCCGTCCTGATTGAGAACCCTAAAAAATTAATTTTAGAATTTTTCAGCTTTTAAAAGCATTTTTGTCTTTGAACATTTCCGTCCCTACAGCTACAAACCCATAAACAAAACTTAACACCAGAATAATAGTGGCTCCTGACGGAACGTCCAGAATATAGGATAGACCTATTCCTGCGACACTGATAACAGCCCCAAAAGCGGTAGATATAAGCATCATTTTCTTCAGGTTATGAGTAAACTTGCGGCTAATAGTGGCAGGAATTGTTAGAAGAGCTATTACAAGGATGATTCCCACAACTTTGATAAGAACCACAATTGTAAGGGCAATAATACAGAGCAGGAAAAGGTAAAGTTTGTCAGTGGGAACGCCCTGCACAGTTGTAAACTCCTCGTCAAAACATAAAGCAAGGAACTCCTTATAAAATAGATAGACTGCACCTACTATGATGATATCAAGAGCCAGCATAAGATACAGGTCCAGACGGGGGACTGTAAGGATGTTTCCGAAAAGGTAGGTCATCAGATCCGGAGCATATCCTGGAGTGAGATAGACAAAAATAACTCCCAGAGCCATTCCAAGAGACCAGAGTATACCTATTGCACTGTCCTCAGGGATTTTTGATTTCTTGCTTACGGTACCCATAACGAGAGCTGACAGAAGGCTGAAAGGGAGGACTCCGTACATTGGATTGATACCAAGGTAATATCCAAGCCCCACTCCTCCGAATGAAGCATGGGCAATTCCCCCACTGATAAAGACAATCTTTTTAACAACAACATATGAGCCTATTATTCCGCAGGCAACACTTGCAAGGACTGCGGCTATAAGGGCGTTCTGGATGAAAGTATATTGAAGAAGATCAAACATTTTTCATTTCTCCTTTAGAGACTGTTTTTCGAACCTGATCCTTGATCTTCAGGGACTCTCTTTATGCCTCTCAAGAACTCTATGGGGCACTCCGTGAGCAATAAGTTCGACAGGACACTGGTAAGTAGCCTCCAGGTCTTCAACCGGGATCTCTTTTGAATTATGGTAATGAAGAGTACGGTTCAGGCAGGCTATCCTGTCCACATAAACAGAAACTGCGCTGAGGTCATGTGTGACCATAATGATCGCCATTTCCTGCTTGAGCCTGTTCAGGAGCCTGTAGAGTTCGTCCTGCATATGGGGATCAAGCCCGGAATTAGGCTCGTCCAGAAGCAGGAGTTTGGGGTTTGTGGCAAGTGCACGGGCAATAAAAACCCTCTGCCGCTGCCCACCTGAGAGCTGCCCTATCTGCCTGTCTTTAAGATTAAACATCTCCACGGTTTTCAGAGCTTCTTCAGCAGCTTTTTTGTCTTCCTCACTGTACTTTTTCAGAAAACCCGTATGGCTCATCCTTCCTGTCAGGACTACTTCCCATACGCTGATCGGAAAATCAAAGTCAAAGCGTCTGTACTGAGGGACATATCCTACAAGATCTCTGCTTTTTTCGGGAGGCTTCCCAAAGATCTTCACATTGCCTTTATAAGGCTTCAGGAGCCCGAGGAGCACTTTGAGGAGTGTGGTCTTTCCTCCTCCGTTAGGTCCAATTATCCCGAGCAACCCATTGGGCTCTTTCAATTCCAGATTCACGGCTTCAAGGATTATCTGGTTTCCATAGCGAACCCAGACATCCTCCAGCTCTATAACCTTCTCCATTAACCTTCCTTCAGATTATCGTTTTTATCTTATCCCGAATTATGTTCTTTTTATATTTAGATGTAGAACCTGAACGACGATTTTATCAATAATTTAAGTGAAAGCCTGTTCACGATATTACACCAGGTTTCTGGCAAAGATATCAGAGACGCTGTCCATATTCTCAATATAATTCTTTGCCAGAGGATCAACAGCTACAACTTCTCCTCCGATTTCCTGAGCTAAAACTTCCGCGCTCCTCGTGCTGAACTGAGCCTGGACAAAAATAACTTTGACATCCTTTTCTTTTGCAAGGTCCACAAGTTCAGTAAGATCCTGTGCACTCGGCTCTTTTCCTTCAATTTCGACGGAGATCATGTTAAGCCCATAATCTGCAGCAAAATAGCCCCAGGAAGGATGATAAACCATGAAATTTTTTTCTTCTTTTCCTTCAAGTTTTTCCCGGATCCTCGTATCCAGAGCATCCAGCTCTTCAAGATAAGCATCTCTATTCTGGGCATAATAAGCTTCATTTTCAGGATCGAGCTCTACAAGCCCTTCATAAATCTCTTCGACCATTATCTTTGCATTTGAAGGGGATGTCCATATATGAGGGTCCAGTTCTTCATGATTCCCCTCACTTTTGTTTTCATGCCCGGTTTCCAGCTCCTCATCATGTCCTTCTTCCCCTTCATGATGGTGATATCCTTCAAGCTTTTTCAGTTCGATTCCTTCAGAGCAGTTTATAATGAGAGTATCGCTATTCATAGACTCGAACCTGTCAATCCAGACTTCTTCAAAAGGCATCCCAACCCCTACTGTTAATAACATGCTGGCTTTGCTGATTTCCTTGACTTCCTTTGGAGAAGGTTCATAAGTATGAGGATCTGCCCCGGAAGGAACTATAACAACTGTTTTTACCCTGTCTCCTCCGACTTTTTCTACGAACTCAGCTTGAGGGACAACGCTTACGGCAACTATTATGGGTTCTTCGTTTCCTGAAATTTCAGCTCCCTGTCCTGTACTCCTATTATTCCCTGAATCTCCGGCATCCGTACATCCACTTACGAAAATACTCAGACCAACAATCAGAATTACCAGCAGAGGTATGATTTTTAATTTCATTGTTAAACTCCTTTATAATTTCAATTTTGTTCTTTGGCGCAGTTAATTTTTTTTGAAGATCAGATGGAACTGACATATAAAAGATAAATTTGATAGCACCCAAAAATTTGATTTATTCGAGGCATATTTTGGCATAACACCAAACTTATATCAGGACCGGGTAAAAGTCGTCATCCAGATCTGATCCAGACTGGGAATCATTAATGGTGATGCTCCTCAGGAAAACATTTCTCGTGGCTTATTTCTCCGCAGACGCCAACCATCGGATGGCCCATTGAACTGCAAATTTTGTTTACCGAATTCCTGGAAACAAAAGCTTCAAAACGAGAAACTTCAGCACATGCTTCCTCTGTAGAAAGACCGTAATGAGTAAAGAGAAGGCTCAAAATCCTGTGCCTCCGAACAAGAAATTCTGCATATGCCTTTCCCATGTCAGTCAGGTCCACACCCCTGTATGGAACATGGTTCAGATAGCCAGCAGTTGCAAGTTCATTTAAAGTTTTGCTTGTTGTTGAAGGGTCGACCTGCAGGCAGGAGGAAATTTCTGTAGTCTTTACAGTGCCTCTTTTTTCAAAAATAAATTTGAGGTAATCTACCTTCCTTGGAGAGAGCTCAAGGCCTGTAAACTCTGGATAATTCTGCTCATTCATATAGAGAAATATAAAAAACTGGTATTTATTGTTTATCATACACCAAATTAAAAGCTAAAACTTTTACTATATCAAAATTTGAGAGAATCCACGGACTCCGGGCTAAAACAAAATACAGAATATAAATACAGAATACAAAATATAAAATATAAATACTAAATATAAATGAAAACAGGATGAAAAATATAAAAAACTACAGAATAAATGAAAATATAATGTAAAAGAAAACACATAGCATAAAAATTAATTATTAAAAAATATCTAATACTACAAATAAGATATAAAATTCTTTAAAAAATATCAGTAAAAGAAAAAATATATTCCGGAGACGATCAGAAAGCTTACTACTCCCATAAGGGCGTTTCCAAGTGTATTTGACCTGAAAACCTCAGAGGGTGTCAGTTCTGCGAGTTCTCCGAAAATCCAGAAAAACGGGTCATTAACGTGTGAAATCATAAAAGTGCCTGAAGCCATTGAAAGGATCAAAATTTCCGGAGGGAGTCCAAGCTCAGGGACAAGGGGGAGTAAAAGGGACGGAGCGACGAGCATCGTTACAACTCTTGAGCCCTGCACTGTTTGGAGGGCTGCTGCAACAAGAAAAGGCACAAGAATATGAGGCAGGTTGAACTGCAGGAAAAACTTTCCAAGGGCTTCCCCTGCTCCTGTCATGGCAAGAGTTGCACCAAGAGCTCCACCCCCACAAAGGTCGAGCAGGACAACACCGCTTCTTTTTATGGCTTTTTCGACCTGGACCCTTATCATTGGAAGTCCCAGCACTCTCCCGGAAAAAATAGAAAGAAGGACCCCAATAAGTAATGCAACATTCGGATTTCCCAGAAAGGTGAATAGAGTATTAGGATTATTTAATACAGCCTCGAAAAGGATGAGAAATAGAGGAATAAAAATCGGAGCATAAGCTTCAAACCTGCCTGGTTTTCTATTTTCTGTCCTTTGCAACGCACCATTTTCCTGTGACCGGTCTTTTTTCTCCTTTACAATGGTTTTTTCCCGTATTACCCCACCCTCATTCATTCCGGAAACTTCAGCCTTTCCAAGCCTCCTCGCATAAAGATATCCTGAAAAAGAAGTGGGAACAGCGGTAAGAAATCCCAGTAGAATAAGCATATCCCTGTTTGCTGAAAGTTCTTCTGCTGCCGAAATGATCACAGGGGAAGGATAAACCAGATTAAATGAAGCAACGGCTCCCAATGCAAGTGCAGTTGCAGTGGAAATCGGGGGGTAATTGAGCCTGGAAGACAGTTCTTTTGCTATCGGGATAAAGATAACGTAAGCAAGGATATAGCACATTGTTGGCACGGAAAAAAGAAATCCAAGAAAGCTCAGGGCAAGCAGGGGATTTTTGAAAAAGCGCGTAATGTCAGAAGCTATTAAAGACATTCCCCCGGTTTTCTGGAGCAGAAGTCCGATGATGCTCCCACTCGTAATAATAATGGCAAAACGGGAAAAAACGCTTCCCAGTCCTTCAGTAACTGCTTCGATAGTACGTATGGGCTCTCCTGCAAGAATCCCTGTTAGAAGAGATACAAGAACAAGACTAAGGAAAGGGTGAAGCCTGAATTTTGCCGTAAAAAGCAGTATGGCTATAAGTGCGAAAAGGAAAATGAGGACAGGATGCATCATATTCCGGCTCTTATGGAATTATAAATTGCTGATAATGGGAAATGAATCCCGGTATATCTTACTTATAGACTCTTAAGTGTTCTCCTCCGGAGATTCCTTGAAAGATGAAGAGGGAGATGATGATGAGTAAGAACTGGACGGAGAGGAAGAAGAGGAGAGGGAAGGAGAAGAGGAAGAAGAACTGAAAGAAGAACTGGAAGAAGAAAGCTGGTTCAGTTCATCAACCTCTTCTTCTCCAAGAACCCTTGCAAGGTTAAGGAGAATAAGAAGCCTGTTCCCTGCTTTTCCAACTCCGGTCAAATATTCCGAATTAATTTTTGATTTAATCATATCCGGAGTGGACTCGATAGAGGAAAGGGGCAATTTTAATATACCGTTCACGGAATTCACAAGCATTCCTATTGTCGTATCTTTAACTTTAACTATAATAATTTTAGAAAGGCTGTCACTTTCTCTGGGGCTGAAACCAAGGCGCCGGTTGAGGTCTATTACCACGACAATTTTTCCCCTCAGGTTAATAAGCCCTTTTACACATTCCGGAGCCTGAGGAATCCGGGTGATTTTCGAAATCGGAATGATTTCGGAGACCTGCATGATATCAACTCCGAATTCTTCTCCTGAAAGTTCAAAACTCACCAGCTGAAGTGATTCTTCAGAGGATGATGAACTTTCCTTTTCTATCGTATCCTCAAACATTTCAATTCCCCGGGGGCTTCAGATTTTAAGCGGCTTACTGGCCCAATCCGTTTTATCCAGAATCATTTAATCAGTTGTTAGACAACCCGTCTCAGTAGACCTTATTTGACAAGTTTTTTAGCCTGAAATATTTAACTGATTCGTTTTAGCCAGCCTTATTTAACCAGTTCGGTGGGCTGAAACATTTAGTCAGAAATATTTTCTGACTCACCTTTCGAATTTCCGAGCCTGAACTTTTCAGTGGCTTTTTTCATCTTCTCGCCAAGCAAAGAGAGGTCGTTAGCCATGCTGGCAAGCTCAGCCATTGAGGCGCTCTGCTCTTCCAGGGCCGCGGCAGTTTCCTGAGTCCCTGCAGCGGATTGTTCGGATATGGAAGATATATCCTCCAGTGTAGAGGTGATTTCTTCAATGGACGCGGACTGCTCTTCTGTGGCGGCTGCAACATCCTCTATCATATTGGTGATCTCGTTGATTGTGGAAACGATCCCTGTAACCATCTCGACCTCTTCGCTGACTGATAATGAACCATTCTTTACATTCTTCTTACTTGCATCTATACTTTCAACCGTATCACTGATGCTTTCCCTGATTTCATCAATCAATCTGGAAATATCCTTAGCTGCGGTTCCGGACTCTTCAGCAAGTTTGCGGACTTCATCAGCCACCACGGAAAATCCTCTGCCGTGTTCCCCTGCACGTGCAGCTTCAATTGCGGCATTCAATGCAAGCATATTGGTCTGGTCTGCAATCCTTGTAATCAGAGTTATAATTTCATTTATTTGTTGAGATTTTGAGTCAAGGTCCTTTATAACAATTTCAGTTTCATCGACAGAAGAACTTATAAGGTCCATTTTTAACAGGACATCCCTGGAGACATTTCCAATATTATAAACGGTATCATTTACCAGATTTGTGCTTTTAGAAACTTTCTGCGTATTATCCGCAATTTCCTGAATATTATGGGTCATATCCTGCATCGCATGAGTTATATCAATAATTTTCGTGCTCTGTACTTCTGCCCCGTTAGATATCTCGGCTGCTGTTTCTGAAATTCTCCTTGATGCAGATGCTACTTCTTCGGAAGAGGCAGACATTTCTTCCGAAAGTGTGGCAAGATGCAGTGATCCTTCCTGAATTTCTTTAATCAAGCTGCACAGGTTTTCAACCATCGCTTTAAAAGCCTCCGAGAGCTGAAAGATCTCGCTTCTGGAGGAACCTTTAATATCAACGTCAAGGTTTCCTTCAGAAACCATATCAGAAGCCTCAAGCAGTTCGTTGATGGGCTTTCTGTAAATATTCATAATTACAAAAACAAGTAAACCGCCGATAAGCAATGAAAGGAAAGTTACCAGAAAAATTTTGTTTACGGAATTTGTAATTAGCACATCCAGTTTTTCTTTCTGGTCAGCACTGGCGGCTTCAGCCACTTCTCCAACTCTTGTGGCTATAGACATCATATTTTTCTCTTCGAGCGTTTTTCTTTCTTCCAGAACCTTAAATTGCTCGAAATCTGCCTGGAAATCTTCGGCACTTCTAAGTATCTCATTCCCTGCAGCAATATTTTCCGGCCTATCCATCCTCCTGTTTAAGTCTGTAGAAAGTTCAATAATTTCTTCCATAAACACATTGAAATTATCTGCATATTGCTGGTCGGGGCTCATAGCATAATTTTGATACTCATTTTGAGCTTTCATTGTCAGTACAATTATCCTTTGAGCGCTCTCGGCATTGGAAAATTTTTTCTCGAGGGTCTCATTTGAGTACCCGGCCTCAAATTCCTCTCTGTACTGGACCATCTGATTTTTAGAAAGCTTATCTGCGTTTATGATTAGAATTTCACTATCATTAACAAGTTTACTCCTTACCTTAGCCTGTTCGTCTTCTGCTTCAACATATCTGTTAAAAGTTTCATTGAATTCCCTGGAAGCTTCAAGGACAAGATCCATTCTGTCACGGTTCTCAGGGTCAAGGTAGCCTATGTATATCACTTTGGATATCTCTGCCTGTGTGGGCACAAAACTGAGATAATGATAAACTTCTTTTTTGTAGGCAGGATCGCCGTGAATAACATAGCTTTCTTCAGCTTGCAGGGCGTCCTGCATATTATTCATGATAAAAGTCATATTCTGGATAGCCCGGCTCTTCTTATCAACTTCGTTCATGCCCTGATAACCTGTATAACCTACAAAAAAGATCAAAATCAGGAGTAGGGCAAACCCTATCACTACATGCCCTATTTTTGTACTTTTATACATCTTTTTTCACCCGTGCTTCCAGCATCTTAACTTCTGTAGTCTATCTGCCTAAAACCGGATACAGATAATACCTGTAAAAGGCAGAGACACACATCTTCAGAAGGCTTTTATCCAGATTTCCCAACAACTGCTCAATATAGATTATTTAAGAATTCATAAATATTATGATCCTTTAAAAGAGTAAGAAACTTAAAGGGTAAAAACCTCAAATAATGGGGGAACCGAATAACCAGTTTCATCAGAAGTGTTACTTCTGAAGTATACTCAGGATAACTTAATGGGGAGAACTCATTACTGTAAGAAACTCCTTGACCTGCGATCCAAATCTATCAAAATTAATAGGTTTGGAAAGAACTGCATGACATCCGGCTTTAAGAAATTCCTGTCTACTTTCAGGATCACAATTCCCTGTGACAGCAACCACCTTTATACTTTCTGTATCAGGATTGCACTTTATCTGCTGAAGCAGCTCAAGTCCATGCATTTTTGGGAGTTCCATATCCATCAGTATGAGATCAACTTTAACCTTGCTGAGGACTTCCAGTGCTTCAAAGCCGTTTTTTGCCTTTATCGGGTCATATCCGCAGGACTTCAGAAGGTCGGATTCAACAGCAAGATTAAGCAAGTTATCCTCAACAATCAGGATTTCAGGCATTTAATCACTCCTGTATCTGCTTGAAGAATTCTCTGATTGGGTCCTTCATACAGAGGTACTTATTTTAAAGAAATTTTTATTCTAAAGAGGGTATTTTTCTGAATCTAGTTTCGCAATTAGTAGGGGATAAACTTCTCAATTATCTAACTTCTTAACTATAGGAAATAAATATCCGATTAATCTGATAAAATTCCATTAAATATTCTTACAGCTTTCTATGGAAAGCGGATGTGTTCCGTACTACCCTTCTGGATATAAAATTTAAGCATAAATTTTAAGCATAAATTTTAAGATTTAAATGTAAATGGGTTGGGATTTAAAAGCCTAAGTACAAACACCTGCAACTAAATTTTAACACTAAGTAAAGGAATTCAGTGCAAAAACAAGTCATTTAGTTCCAGTGTGATTCTTTGTATGGAAATAATGTTGATTCTTTGTATGGAAATATTACGTGAGAGTCAATTCCCCAACTTATAAAAACAATATAAATCCCCGTAGAATATAAAGTTATTTATTAAGATATATAACATTATTTTAATATAAAGATTGAAAATAGGATAGTTGATGCTTGGTTAGATAATTTTTATTTAGGCAATCCTTACTTAGATTTTAGATAATTTTATTTAGGTAATCCTTACTTAGATTTTAACAATCTTTACTTAGATTTAGATAATCCTTACTTACATGATTCTTATTCACATATATGCTAAGGCAGAGCCAGCTCTATATTTTATAAAAAGAGCTCTTTCAAATCTTCCACCGGTTCTATGCAACCGAGACAGACGGCTTTGAATAAATATAGACAAAGAATAATAAAATTTTACTAAAATTTATTAACACACAAAAAGCCAGAATAGAAGCAGACAAAAACAAAAAAAATTGACGAAGATAATTAAAAAAGTTTAATATAGCTGTTTTCGTATATACTTTTTCATATTAAGAAAAAAGAATTGATAATCAGAAAAACTTGTGTTAACTGTATATGTTAGCATGTATGCATCTTCTTAAAAATTCTCTGATTTCATTCCAGCTAAAAACTTTCAGTTACTGTTTAACACAAATTTTCAGTAATCATCTTAGAGATTCAACGTTAATAAAGATTCCAAGTTGTTGAAATTCTAAGCATTTAATTCTGAACTATTTAAATTCTGAACTATTAAATTCCAAGTTACTGAAATTCTAAATTGTTATTTTCGAGATCGTTCTCTGTTAATAACAGGTTTGAAAAATAAAAACGCGATTATAAATCGGCATGTTTATACTGAATTCGAAAGTATTTTTAAAATGAAATACGGTCAGGGAACTTCAAAAATCACTGGATTTAAATAAAAAATAATATTTAACATAGAAGTGAAAAGTAATACGCACACAAAAACTGTCACTTACTTAGCAAAAATAGGAAGGTTTAGAATGGCAAGGGTAATGATCGTGGACGATGCCGAATTTATGCGAATGGTAATTAGAGATATCCTCCTGAAGCACGGACACGAGGTGGTTGCCGAGGTAAGTGATGGAGAAGAAGCAGTTCAGACGTATCTGGAAGTAAAACCTGATCTTGTGTTAATGGACATAATAATGCCTGATATGGATGGCAAGGAAGCGCTACAAAAACTTCTTTTAATAGATCCTGCCGCAAAAGTGGTAATGTGTTCTTCTCTTGGGCAGCAGGCTCTGATAACCGAATCTATGAAAATAGGAGCTATGGGTTTTATAGTGAAACCTTTTGAGCCGGAAAGCATGCTTGATGTAATTAGAAAAATAGCCGAACCAAATTAACCTGCCAGACTAACTTAACCTTGCAGAACCAGGTTACATTGAAAAACCAGATTTACCCTGCCAAATAAAATAACTTTACCAGATAAGATAATTTTGCCAGACAGGATTAATCAGGTCTAACCAGATCTACCTTCTAAACCAGATAATTTTGTCAAACCAACATCCGAAGAAAGTGCTTGAAATGGTTATTCGTGCGCTCATAGTGGATGATTCTGCTTTGATTCGCAAAGTCCTTTCCGATATTCTTAATCAGGATCCTAAAATCGCTGTTATCGGAACTGCAATCAATGGAGAGGACGGCCTTGAAAAAGTCAGAAAACTTAAGCCCGATGTAGTTCTTCTTGATAATATAATGCCTGTTCTTGATGGGCTTAAGACTCTTTCCCATATCATGGAAGAATTTCCGACTCCTGTGGTTATAGTGTCAGCTCTGGGGGAAAAGGCTGAGGAGATTACCCTCACAGCTCTGGAGTATGGAGCAGTGGACGTAATCGAAAAGCCTTCGGGTATTCTCAGTCAAAGTATGCACGAGATGGCAGAAGAAATTTGTGCAAAAGTCAGAGCAGCTTCAAAAGCCGATCTTAATAACCTTGGGTGCATCCGGGATTTAGAACACCAGATACCTGAAAACCACAGGAAAAAAAAGAATAGCCTCCGGGAGAAAACCTTTGTTAGAAATGTGCTGGCTATAGGCGCATCTACAGGAGGGCCAAGAGCTCTGGAAAAACTTATAGGCTCGTTTCCCGCTGAAATTCCAGCTGCGGTTCTTATAGTACAGCACATGCCTCCGGGTTTTACAGCATCCCTCTCTAAAAGGCTTGATGCAAAATCAGCCCTCAGGGTAAAAGAAGCACAGGAAGGAGACATAATGGAAGAAGGAACTGTGTTTATAGCCCCTGGAGATTATCATATGGAAATTGTACGGAATAAAGTAAACGGCTTTGGAGAAGATACAGTGCATCTATCCTGCGGACCTAAAGAGCTGGGGTCCAGGCCCTCAGTAAATGTCCTGTTCAGATCAGTTGCCAGGATTTACGGTCCCAGAGTTATTTCCCTTGTACTTACAGGAATGAACTGCGATGGAGCGGATGGAGCTGAAGAGATTAAAAAAATGGGCGGTAAAGTGATCGCAGAAGACCAAAGCTCATGTGTGATATACGGAATGCCTGGAGAGATTGTAAGGCGAAACCTGGCAGACTTTGTGCTTCCTCTGGATAAAATGGCTGATGAAATTGTCAAAATAGTCAGATGACTCTGGGTAGATCATTATTAAATTAATTATTTAGATCAAATCTGGTTAAATTAATTGTTCAGATTGATTGCCAGATTGGTTACTCAGATTGGTTACTCAGATTAGTTACTTAGATCAGCCTGTAAGATTAATTACTCAGATTAATTGCTTAGATCAGTCTGTAAGATTAATTACTCAGATTAATTGTTGGCTCAGCTGGTTAGGTCAAAGGGTTAGACGAATTTTAAAGTAACATATTCTTTAAAGTAACATATTCTTTAAAGTAACATATTCTTTAAGTAACATATTCTTTTAAAATAACATAATTCTTAAAAGTAACATAATTAATAATTTTTACTTATAGAAAATTCCGGTAGCTTTCAGGATTATAAAATGTTTACAGAAGGCAGGCAAAATCATGGACATGTCGAAGTATATAGGCATTTTCAGGTCCGAATCTGAAAAAAACATTCAGGAGATGAGCGACTCCCTGCTAGCACTTGAACAGAATCCTGAAAATGCGGAGCAGATGAATATATTATTTCGTTCAGCTCATACTTTTAAGGGCATGGCTGCAACCATGGGGTTCAAACAGATTGTTGAACTGACACATGAGATGGAAAGCCTGATTGATAGATCCCGTACAGGAAAGCTAACCCTTGATTCTTATTTAATCGATATCCTTTTCGAATGCCTGGATACTCTGGAGAGGCTTGTTGAGGAAGTCTGTGCAGGCATGGAAAACAAAATCGTCGGGAGAGAAGGCGATAGAAGCGAAGGTAGTAACTCCGGCCCAGATGCAGAAAAGATTTTAGAAACTCTGAGGACGATAAATAATCCCTCAGAGGAATACATTCTTCAAAAAAATGAATTTTGTACTTTTTCTTTAGATAAAGGAATAGAGGAAAAAGGGAAAAGACAAGAAGTAAAGGAAAAAACAGGAGAGAAAACGGAAGAGAAAGCGGAAGAGAAAGAAAAAGGAGAAAAAGAAGAAGAAACAGAAAAAACAGAAGGAAGAGAAAAAGAAGAAACACAAAAAACAAAAGAGGGAGAAAAAATAGAAGAGAGAGAAAAAGGAGAAAAAATAGAAGAGAGAGAAAAAGGAGAAAAAATAGAAGAGAGAGAAAAAGGAGAAAAAACAGAAGAAGATGAGGAAAGAGAAAGAAAAAATGCAGAAAAAGAGGAAAAGGAAAAAGCGGTAGAGAAAGAAAAAGAAGAAGAAACAGAAGGGAGAGAAAAAAACGAAAAAGAAAGGCAAAGTGGTAAGGAAGTAAAAACCCAGAGCCCAAAAATACATAGTTCAAGGGTCAGTACTGAGAAGTTAGATAAGCTGATGAACCTTGTCGGTGAGCTAGTAATAAACAGAAGCAGGGTAAAAGAGCTCACAGGGAAATTAAAATCAAAAGATCTGGACTTTGCACTTTCTGACTACCAGAAGCTAACCAGGGAGCTTCAAGAAGAAGTGTTAGAGATAAGGATGATACCTCTGGACCACATAACCAATATTTTCCCCAGAATGATAAGAGATCTTGCGAGGGGACAAAATAAAAAAATTGATTTCATAATAAGGGGAAAAGAAATCAAAATAGATAGAGCTATTATAGAAGAAATCGGGGATCCTCTTGTGCACCTGCTAAGAAATGCAGTGGACCACGGAATAGAAACTCCTGAAAAGCGTGTGGAACTCGGGAAAGAGGAAACTGGCAAGATAATAATTACAGCTTCAAGACAGCAAAACTATGTCCTTATCAGGATAGAGGATGATGGGAAAGGCATAGATGCAGAAGAAATCCGAAAAATCGCATTTCAAAGAAGACTTATTTCTAGAGACGAAGCCGAACAGCTTTCTGAAAGAGAATTAATACAGCTAATTTTCACACCAGGACTCAGTACTGCCAGCGAGGTTACGGACCTTTCAGGCAGAGGAGTCGGGATGGATATTGTAAAAAACCGAATTGAACACCTTGGAGGTTCCATAAAGGTGGACTCAAAACCTGGAACCGGTTCAAGGTTCGAATTGAGGTTACCAATAACTATTGCTCTTTGCCAGTCTATGCTTGTAAAAGTGGGAATGGAAAGGTACGCAATACCTTTTACCAATATAATAAAAAGCATTTCAGTCAGGAAAAAGGACGTCCGGCATATAAGGGGCGAAGAAGTTATTTTGATAAATGAAAAAACACTTCCACTGTTGAGATTACGTAAGTTGTTCCAATTGCCTGCGATAGAGAATGAAGAAAACCTGGATATAGTTATAGTCGAAAAGGCCGGACAGTACATAGGGCTTGTGGTGGACTCACTGCTTGGAAAACAGGAAATAATTATAAAAACCTTCAAAAGCAGGTTGCTGGAAAAAACCCGGGAATTTGCGGGAGCAACCGTCATGGGAGACGGGAGTGTTATTTTAATCCTTGATATTAACTCTATAACCTGAAATCTCGACTGAAGAGAAAAATGAACACATGCAGGTGAAACGAAAGTGAATGAAACCGGATAAATATAGACTGGAGACAGACGCAGAGAAAATAAAAACAGAAAGAGAACGAGAGAAAATAAAAACAGAAAGAGATTTTGAGGAAGACTCGGGATTTGAATTATTAAAAAGAGTGATTACGGAAAGTACCGGATTTAACTGTGAGCAGTATAAGGAAGCCCATTTCAGGCGCAGAGTTAATGTCCGGGTCAGGGCTACCGGGTCAGAAAGTTATGAAGAATATCTCAAGTTGCTGAGAAAGAGTTCAATTGAGCATGAATATCTTATTAAAGCCCTTACGATAAACGTCAGCGAATTTTTCCGAAATCCGGAAACCTTTGAGGTAATTGAAAAAGAAGTTGTTCCTTTTTTAATAAAGTCCAGATCAGACTCGCTTGTAAAATCGATCCGTATCTGGAGCGCAGGCTGTGCAACAGGAGAAGAGGTCTATTCTCTTGCTATTTTGTTCCATAGAGCTCTTGGAAAAGACCTGGATAAGTATAGAATAAGCATTATAGGCACTGACATTGACACTATAAGCCTTGAAAAAGCCCGAAAAGGAATTTACCCTGAAAATGTACTTAAAAATATAGACGCCAGTACAAGAGAAAAATATTTTGTGAAAAAAGGTGAGACCTATCAGGTTCTCGACAATTTAAGGAGTATTATTCGTTTTAAACGGCATGATATGATATCAGAATCCTGTATAGACCATTTTGACCTCATAATCTGCCGAAACGTTATGATATACTTTAAAAAGGAAATTCAAGAACAATTGCAGCTTAACTTTCACAGGGCATTAAATAAAAAAGGTTTCTTTGTGATAGGAAAAGCCGAAACACTGCTGGGAACAGCTTCAAATCGCTTTAAGCCTTACAATGCGAGAGAGCGCCTGTACTTAAAAGAAAACTAAAATGTGGAAAGAAATCCATATAGAAGAGATCAATAGAAATCCATATTGGAAGGAACCAGATTGAAAGAAATCCATAACGAAAAAAATCCATAATGGAAGAAGTACATAACGAAAGAAATTCATAACGAAAGAAATACGTATGAAAGAGATCTGAAAAACCGAAGAAAACTATGGGGAATTTTATGGAAGAGATAACAAGTTTAAGCGAATTCGAGTATGGAGCGCTGAAAGAAATAGGAAATATAGGTATAGGAAATTCGGCAGTTTCTCTTTCGAGGCTCGTAAACAGTCTTGTATGTACAAAGGTTATAGATACGGAATTGGGATTAATCGAAGACATACCGAAAATAGCAGGTTTTTCAGAATCCCCGGTTATGGGCACATTGATACGTATAAAAGAGGACCTCAATGGATATATCCTTGTTTTTTTCCCAGAAACAAGTGCAGAGAGCCTCTATATAAGCCTTTCAGGCGAGGAAATCGAAAAAAATCTTACAGATCCGGTAAAAAGGTCTTTAAAAATATCTTTAATTGAGGAAGTTAGCCATATCCTGGCAGGAACCTATGTAACTTCTCTCGCGAAGTTTTTGAAACTTAATCTTTCAATTTCAATACCTTATGCAACATATGATATGTCTGACTCAATTTTTAATTCGGTGATTACAGAAATGGGCTATATAGCAGATTTTGCTTTCGTACTTGATGCAGAATTTCTGATAAAAGAAAAGAGGATTAAAGGGAACGTACTGACTTTACTTGATCCGAAATCTCTTAGCTGTTTGCTGGAAAGAATCAATTCGATGATTAATCAAAATGCTTGATTATTACATTAAAATTAACAGGACAGAAACCATATAAAAGGAACAGATAATCACAAAATAATAATCAGTTTTCAAACCAGTAAATATCAAACCGATAACTTTAAACCAATAACTTAAACCGATGACTTAAACCAATAAAAATTCAAACCAATAACTTAAAATCAATAACTTAAACCGATAAAAATTCAAACAGGTGAATTTTGAACTAACCGGTGTTATGAAAATAGACTTATAAGGAGGTTTTACAGATTGGTCAATTCGGACATAATCACGGTGGGGATAGGAGATTGTGCAATAGCTAGAAGCCCCATGAAAATTAAAACCTCCGGACTGGGTTCCTGCCTTGGAATAACCCTCTATGATAGACAGAAAAAGATAGGTGGCCTTCTCCATACCATGCTTCCAAACATAAAAGATGCAAAACTAAAAGATAATCCTGCCAAATTTACAGATGCGGGAATAGAGTATCTTGTAGACGAGATGATCAGAAGAGGAGGTTCCATAGATAAACTTGAAGCAAAAGTTGTAGGGGGAGCGGGAATGTTTGAAAATTCACGCCTGAATATAGGTGAGAGAAACATTAAAAGTGCCAGAGAAACAATGAAAAAACTGGGAGTGTCTATTATAGCTGAGGACGTGGGGAAAAACTACGGACGTACAGTAATATTCGATACTCTTACTGGAGATCTTCTTATAAAGACAATTCTAAAAGGGGATAAATTAATTTAAGAATTTATTATCTAGTTTAATATTAATATCTAGTTTTGTACTTAATTGCATTTAATTACCCATTTTATACCATATTTCAGTTTCTTATCTTGTTATCCAGTTTTTATTTTACAATCAGTATTTATTTTTACCATCGGTTTTTATTGTTAAACATCAGTTTGCTCATTTGCATCTTATCATCCATTTTGTGTTTTATTATCCAGTTTGCCCTTTATTGTCGATTTTTTATCCGTTATTCGATCCAGGGTATTATTCGTTTATTCGCTCCAGAGTATTTTGAATTTCTTTTCTTTAAAAAATTATATATTTGATATAAATATTATAATAGACATTCATTATCTAATCGATTGCAGGCAGAAAAGCTATGCTTAAAATCGATTGATTAACAGAGAAAATAAAATACCATAAAACTCTAAGTGTATGCCTGGGATTAAGTACGCCGAATTATGTGACTTTTTCTATACGGCATAAGAAATAGAGCAGAGCATTGGCGATCAGCATGGGACGACCAATTAAAAACAGCATAAATTTAAAACAATATAAATAGTTCAAGGATATCTAAAAAGGCTGAATCAAAAATAAAGGATTGAATGTACTGCACCGAAACATGCTGAAATGAAACATTAGAATGGATGTGCAATTGTAAAGTAACAATAATTGTAAAGTAACAATTGTTGAAACATACCTAAGCACGCTAAACTGACTAAAAAATGCTGTTATAGCAGACATCAAACCTGTAGCTTATTAATTAAATAACGAAAAGTAAACTAGGGGAATTTCATGGAAATCAACGGAGTAGAAATTGAAGACACATATGCAGAAGCGTTTCCGATCAAGATTGCACGAGTGCTCATAACAGCAGTAACAAAGCGCTGGGCTCAGGTAGCAGCTACTGAAGCTACCGGCTTCGGGACATCAGTTATAATGTGCCCTGCAGAAGCTGGAATTGAAAGGTTCGCAAGCCCCAGCGAGACTCCTGACGGGAGACCTGGAGCTTATATTCAGATCTGTACTTTCAAATATGAAGCCCTTGAAGAACAGCTGCTCGAGAGGATTGGACAGTGCGTACTTACTGCTCCTACAACTGCAGTCTTTAACGGCCTGCCCGATTCTGAGAAACAGTTCAATGTCGGCTTTAAACTCAAATTCTTTGGAGACGGTATGGAGTCCGAAGCTCAGATTGCCGGGCGCAAAGTATTCAAGGTCCCGATCATGGAAGGAGACTTCGTGACTGAAGACAACATCGGAGCTATAGCCGGAATTGCAGGCGGAAACTTCTTTATCTTCGGAGACTCCCAGATGAGTGCCCTGACTGCAGCCGAAGCCGCTGTAGATGCAATTGCAGAACTTGAAGGCACAATTACCCCCTTCCCTGGCGGCATTGTTGCAAGTGGGTCCAAGTCCGGAGCAAACAAGTATAAATTCCTGAAAGCTACTGCAAACGAAAAGTTCTGCCCCTCCATAAAGGATAAAGTAGAGAACACTGAAATTCCTGCCGATGTCAATGCTGTTTATGAAATCGTTATCAACGGGCTCGATGAAGCAAGTATAAAAGCAGCAATGAAAGCCGGAATAGAAGCTGCGGTAACTGTCCCCGGAATCAAAAAGATTTCCGCAGGGAACTACGGCGGCAAACTTGGTAAGTATCAATTCAAACTTCACGAACTCTTCTAAGAATTCAGGTTCTATGAGCTCTGATGAGCTCAAAATTCTCTTTTTTAGTCACATACTATTTTTATTAAATAATTATTATTTTTTACATAATTAATATTTTTTTAGTCATTTGTTATTTTTTAAATAATTATTATTCTCTGTTTTACCTGTAATTTAATTTTAACGAGAAAGCTTTTCCTATACCTCTCAAACACCTTTTTATTTTCCAGACCTAATTACTTTTCAGAGAAAAGTGAGGTATGGAAACGTGAATAAACAAAGAATCAATTATCTGGTGGATCTTGTCCTGACCGCCCTATTTTTCGTAGTCGCATTTACGGGTTTTTTCATGTATTTTTTCATCCCTTCGGGAATCCAGAGAGGCAGATACGTTGTATACATGGGGCTAACGAAAGCCACGTGGATCTGGCTACATAATAGAGCTGGAATCCTGATAATAATTCTTGTAATCATTCATCTTATCCTGCACTGGAACTGGATTGTACGTACTACCAGAAATTTCTTCGGAAAAGAAAAAGGCGAATTGGAAGAGAATGAAGATAAAATAATAGAAGACAAAAAAATAGAAGACAAAATGATAGAAGACAAAAAGATAAAAGATAAAATAGAAAAATATTAAAAAAGGATTAAAAAGTAGAAAAATTATAAAAAACACAGATATTATAAAAAGATATAAAAAATTATAAAAAGATGTAAAAAATTATAAAAATTAAAAAAACTTAAGAAGTTAAAAATCGCTTCAAAATTGCAAAAGGATAAAAGTTATGAAAGCAGAAAATCTGACTCTCAGATCTGCTTTTATCCATAGGATTATTTTAGAGTCCTATTTTAGAGTCCTAGAGCGTTGAACCCGGAAAGTAGAATATCTCTTGGATCAAGGCCGGTAACCCGTATCATAACATAGGCTCCGAGGAAAGTACCTGTCATACTCCCTATGTTAGCAAAGCTAGCGACAAGGAGGACTCGCATAAACCTGTTTTTGAACATTTCCCTGAAAGTTTCTATCCCTGCAAGGGCTTTTATATCTGCGGCGGTAGGGTTTCGCTGTCTTGCTTCTACAATTCCAGCAAACCAGCCCGCAGCAATTAAAGGGTGAAGAGTGGTCAGCCAGGCAACCGAAAAGGCGGTCAGGACTGAGTAAGGATGGCCGCCTGCGAGCAGAGTGCCGATTGCACTCAGGGTTCCTGTGATAATGAACCACCATCCGAAAGCTATCAAAAGGAGTTTCAGTGGAACGCCCGAAAGCAGGAGCAGCAAAAAAAACCCGATAATAAGACCTACAAAGGCAAAACCGATAATTTTGCCAATTCCAAATCGTTTCTTCGGAATCTGCATAAGAGAATTAAGAGGAGGAAGGCTCTTTGGGTTCTCCAGGTAGTTAATTACACCTGGTTTATGTCCTGCTCCGATTACCGCAACAATGGTTTTGTTTCCACCAGCAGCCGTCCTGAGAATGCTCCCTGCAAGGTATGCGTCCCTTTCATCTATGAGAGTTTCAGCTGCAGTTGGGGCAAATTCTCTGAGCTCGCTAACGAGGGCTGTGACAACATCCTGTTGAGTTATCTGGTCTATGTCGATTTCTGCTCCTTTTCCTATTCCTATCAGGCCGCCTATAAGAGAACCCAGCATCTTTATTTTCTCAGTAAATTTCATGCGGCCCCAGAAACGCTGGAGAGTCACCTGAATATCCCTGTCAATTAGAGCTATTTTAGCTCCTGAGGCTTCTGCTTCTTCAATTGCGGAAATCATCTCGGAACCGGGCTTTACACCCATGTCTTCACCGATCTTTTTCTGCACATAAGCAAGCAGCCAGTGGACAAGGTAGTAATACACTTTTCCTTCGGTGAGAATTTCCTTTATTGGAACCTGATTTGTTTCCGGAACATTTCCTTTAAGAGAATCGTAACGTGCCCTGCAAAGCTCAACAGCTACGATATCGGGTTTAAGATTTCTGATTGCGCTTCTTACCTCATTCACACTCTTTTCGGAAACGTGTGCCGTGCCTATAAGCACAACTTTTGAAGGGTGAAACTCAACAGATGAATTGTTTCCGTCCGGGATTTGAGGCTGGAAAGGAGAAGGAATTAACAGTTCCGAAACTGAAGCAGGAAGAAGCTCGGGGTTAAGTCCTTCCCCCCTACCGGGCTTCATTTCGACCTTTTCGATTTCTGTTGTAGATGACGGCACAGAAATGATTTCTTCTGGATTGTTGATTGAAGAGTCAGAAAGTTTAAACTTCCCAACAGAAACATTGCCTTCCTTAGATTCTATAGGTTTGTCCATAGAGTGTATTGACTCCTGAGATGAACTGTAAGAATTTCGTTCAGGATCCATTTCCTGAGAATCTGTGATTTCATATTTATTCATAATCAGTCTCTTTGTTACAGCAGATTAGCAGTGCCGGATAAATATGTATTAGATAAATATGTATTGGATAAACATGTATTGGATAAATATGTATTAATATAGCATCTCATTTGTATTGCTGTGTACTTCTTGTTCGGTGTGCGTTATTCCGCTTTCATTTCATTGCCAGAATGTTCTACATTAGCGTTATGCTTCCGGATTTAAACATTTATTGCAGCGAATTTGAAGTTATCAGGTGAATGGTTTAGCGTATAAGTAATTTAATGCATGGTAAATTAAGCTATACATAATTAAACTATACATGTTAAATAAGTTATATATGTTAAATAATTGACCCTCAGATGCCAGTTTGCAATGGTAAATCCGGATAGAATTAAATTTATATTTCTGGAAAATTTATATATTCCAAAGAATTTGTATTTCTGGAAAATTTATATTTTCCAAAGAATTTGTATTTCTGGAAAATTATATTTCCAGAAAAAATCTTTTGATTTATCACTCTTTCGAGTTCACTATTCGATCCGATTCACTATTCTATCAGATTACTATTCTAATCTGAATTTTAATTCCATCAGATTCATTATTCAGATCTAAATTTTAATTTTATTATGTTTGTTATTCTGATCTGAGTTTGAGTATCCTGACCAGATCTGTTCTGGAGAGCACCCCTACAAGAGATCCATTATCAATTACCAGAACCCTTCCGATATTTTTGGATGTAACCAGTTTGAGGACATCACTTGCCTGTGCATCAGAAGGAACAGATATTATATCTCTTGTCATGATATCTGAGACCCGCATCACAGGGCGGTCAATGGTGGGAACGCGCTGGATATCTGTAAAAGTTACGATTCCTTTCAGGTTGCCGCTTTCTACCACAGGATAGCCCATATGTTTTTTCTCAAACATAAACTGAATTAGATCTTCAACATTCATGGAAGGGGGAACTGAAACTACTTCTTTTGTCATTATGTCTTTTACCAGGATATTTTCCAGACTTACGGATGCTTGAGTAGAACGCTCTTCCTCGGAAGCGCCAGCGTAAATGAAGAGAGCAATAAGTGGGAACCAGAGGTTTCCAATAAGGATTCCAAAAATAGCCATCAGAATGGCGAAAAATTTTCCTACGGCAGCTGCGCTCTTGGTAGCTTTGACATAGGACATCCTCCTAGCATAGAAAGAACGCAGTACTCTCCCTCCATCCATTGGAAATGCAGGCAGCAGATTGAAGATTCCAAGCACCAGGTTCATTGCCCCGAGAATCCAGATTGTCAGATAAACAGGATTTTCAGATAGCGCAGGATTTGACAGAATTATATACCTGTATAACAGAAGACAGATAGAACCTATTACCAGGCTCGTAAAAGGTCCTGCAAAAGCCATCTTTGCTTCCTGTCCGGGGTCTCTTGGTATCTCTTCCATTGAAGATACTCCTCCAAAAAGGAAGAGCGTAATACTCTCAATATTAACCCCGTATTGTTTTGCAAGGTATGAGTGTGCAAGCTCGTGTAAAAGGATTGAGGCGAAAAGTAAAATTGCAGTCAGGGATGAAAGCATGTATTTTGTCGAAGCAGGCTCAACTTCCAGAAAGCCATAAGGGTATGGATTAATTGCAAATATATATGCAAAAACAGGAAGGATTAAAAGAAAAGTGATATGCAGCTTGATAGGTATGCCCAGAACGCTTCCGATTTTCAGTGAAGATTTCAAGAAGTAATTACCCCCTTTTAGTTTTCGTAAATATAAATACTTGATAACTATACCAATTAATCTACTTAAGAGCCAGGAATCATAAAAGTTAGAACATATATTATATTATTTTAAATAGCATAATTATTTTTGCATTAAATCTCAGTAAATGAATGATATTTTTATAAACCCTACCAGCTAATGTATTTAGTCTAATGTATTTAATTGACTACTCCATCAAGACAAGTCGATAATGATCTTTCTTCGATAAGGATCTTTCTTCGACAACGATCCTTCTTCGACAATGATTGTTCTACGCCGAGTATCTCGGGTTGATCACTTTACAAAGCCATTTAACAAATCTATTTCACAAGAATTATTCTACAATATTTGTTTTATAATCTTGATTTAAAATATAATCCTAATTTCTATTAATGCCTATAAACATCCAGGTAAGGATCAAGCTGTTATATAAAATGGATAAAAATGGATAAAGGAAAATAGCTGATCTGATAAAGAAGATAACTGATCTGATAAAGAAGATAACTAATCTGATAGAGAAGCTTTGAATTGGAGCTTTAAGTTAGAAGCTTTGAATTAAAGCTTTAAGTTAGAAGCTTTAGATTGGAAGCTTTAAACTGGAGTTTTAAGTTAAAATATTTGAATGGAAATCTCTGAATTGAAGTTTCAGTTAAAATATTTGAATGGAAATTTCTGAATTGGAGTTTCAAATTGAAATATTTGAATGAGAAGATTTGAACTGGGGGTTTAAGTTAGAACCCTGCAATAGAAGTTTGAAATTAAAAATCTGAAATTAAAGCCTGAAATTAAAAAATATAATTAGGGGCTTTTAATTTCTGCTGTCACTTTCTTAAGGTCTTTTAAAAATAGTTCGATATCTTCGGGACTGTTATGAGGCATAAGGACAAGACGGAGAGCCCTTGGAGTGCGGGTAATTGAGACATTCCAGCCGAATTTTTTAAGAAGCCGTTCTCTGACAAGGTCAGGATTCGGGACTTTAAGAGCAACGACGTTCATGACCGGCTCAATCAATGGCTCGAAACCAAGTTTTCTTGCTTCTTCTACAATTTTTGAAGTAAGCTCCATGCAGTACTGCACATTTTTTCTGTAACCTTCATATCCGAGATACTTCATGACTGAGCAGGTAGCAGCAGCTGAGGCTCCACTCCGGGTGCCTGTAAGTGTGAACTGGGATTTTGTTGTAAGATATGGGGTACTTACTTTGAGAGAATCCAGGAAAGAAGGGGACCTGAAAAGTAAAGCGCCTGAAGGAATTGTGGAAAGGCCCATCTTATGGGGGTCTATGGCAATTGAAGTCACTCCCGGCACTTTGAAGTCAAAAGGCTGGGGCTTTTCCAGGAAAGGAATAACAAAACCTCCGAAAGCCGCATCAACGTGCAGGAAAAGCTCATTTTCAAGAGCTACTTCCGAGAGTTTATCGATCGGATCTATCTGGCCAAATTCAGTATTCCCTGCAATTCCTACGAGACCTATCGTGTTTTCATTTATGAGTTTTTCAACTGAAGCCATATCCACCCTGAACTCCGAATCAAGAGAAGCCCTTCTGACTTCTATGCCCATCATGTCGGCAACTTTATCAAAAGAAAAATGAGCCGATGCGGGAATTACAATGTTTGGAGTTCCCTTAAATTCTTTTTTTCCTGCTGTTACCAGGTTTTTCATTCCTCTTACAGCCTGAATGTTGGATTCCGTACCTCCTGTGGTCAGGTAACCGCAAACAGAGCTCTGACATAAACCGCCTGAAGGAACGTCAATTGAAGAGGCGTGAAGAAGGTTGCCAAGCATTCTGACAACCTCCTGCTCTAGTTTGTGGGCTCCGGCAAAAAGCCCCAGATCGCCCAGGTTAGCTTCAATAAAGAGCCTGTTAGCCTCGATTGCGATCTTATGAGGGCGGGTACACATTGAACTAAAAACCCGATAATAATCCGTATCTTCTGACTTTGCATTTTCCAGATAGGAAAATATCTCTCTTTCCGAAAGACCCTGCTCATTCATATAGGTAAAGTAAAACCAGTTTTATTTAAAAGACTTATGGAATCAAACTAGAAAAACTGACTCTAGAAAAACTGACTTCTTCGGGATCATAACAGACCAGAATAGCGTTAATTATCCATTTCTCGAAGATAAATTAGAATAAAGATTAGATAAAAAGAACTGTGATTGGAAGAAAATAGAAAAAGTGGAATAATTTGAAAAATCAAAAGCAAGAGAAAAAGCATTGCAATATAAAAAGAAGGAAAAAGAATAAAAGAAAAAAGAGCCAGAAGTTCTACTAAATTCATAAGAATCCTAAAATTTAAACACAGTTTATACGTATCATTAAGATAAATTTCAAGAACATTTTGATAATTAAAAAATACTAATTTTAAAATATCAAATTATATAGTAATCAGAATGTTTATTTTATTTGAGGGAGACCCCTTTGTTTCTACTGGAAAGAAGTTATGGTAGTTGGAGTAAAGGATTGGTGTTCAATAAAAAAAATAAAAAATATAAAACAAATATTATTTAAGTCAAAATCTAAAATTACTTATATTTTTATCAATATTTCTAGAAATTTCCTTCAGATTAATAACAACATATATATAGAATAAACGTTATAACACAACACTATTATTTTGTTCCAATACAAAATAAAATCAATTTTTATTTTGTTCCTCAACCCTCCCGAAACCTTTCAAGCGAAATCATGGGGTCCCCGGGTTATTTAAACTTTCCAGTGGAAATAAAGGGGGGTTGTGACAAATTCATAATATCTCTCGTTTAATTCAGAGTTATCTTTAATTTAATCCTTCCAGAACATAACTCATAATATCTTTTGTTTAATTTACAGCTATCTTTAGTTCAATTCACGGCTTTTTTTAGTCTAATTCTTCCAGAAGTTATCTATATAATTAGGATAAGCTCTTTAAAATGCCACCTTGTCAGGGAATACCTGTTTATTAATATAAAAAAATAGAAAGAATGAGCACTGTTTACTTTTCTTACCTGGAAAGGAATTTCCAGTTCTTTTCAGTTCCTTCTCGGTTCCTTTAGGTTCTTCTCGGTTCCTTTCAGTGCCCAAAAAATATTTTGCAGAAAATTTGCTCGGGTCAGGTTTCTGAAGATCCCATATTTTATTTATGAGTATTTTTTCCTCTGAGAGTTATCTGTTTTAAATGGTCGAATTCTCTAAGGATTTCTTCTGCAGGGCCTTCTTTATCCAGAATACTGATTGCATAGATTGTGATACATGAGAGCAGGAATCCAGGAACTATCTCGTATAGATCAAAAATCCCTCCTGAGAGTTGTTTCCAGATAATAACTGTTAATCCGCCCACAATCATTCCTCCCAGCGCTCCATTTCTGGTTGTATTCCTCCAGAAAAGGGAGAACAGGATAACAGGTCCAAAGGCAGCTCCAAATCCTGCCCACGCATATGATACCAGGCCCATTACTGAATTGTTCGGATCTCTAGCTATCAGGTACGCAATTGCTGAAATTATGATAACTGCAAACCTGCCCATCCAGACAAGTTCTTTTTCACCTGCGTTTTTCCTCATGATTATCCTGTAAATATCTTCAGTGAAGGCAGATGCAGCTACAAGGAGCTGGGAATCAGCAGTACTCATGATAGCCGCAAGGATAGCTGCAAGCAGTATTCCAGCGATAATGGGTGTGAACATATTATTTATCATTACCATAAAGATAGTCTCGCTGCCTGCTTCTCCCAGAAACTCGGGATAGAGGTAGGCTCTTCCGACAATTCCAACTACTACAGCAAAAATCAGGGAAATAATGACCCAGACCATTGCAATAATCCTGGCCTGCTTTATTTTTTCAGGTGATTCTATAGCCATAAAACGGACCAGTATATGTGGCATCCCGAAGTATCCCAGACCCCAGGCAAGATTGGAGATCAGAGGAATTGCACCTCCGGCAAGGGCAGTCCAGGGATTGAGCAGCTGCGGATCTATACTTTCAATAATACTCACTGTCGAGTCATAACCACCTATTCCTTTCATAGCTGCAAGCGGCACAAGAGCAATGGCACAGACCATCAGCGTTCCCTGGAAAAAATCAGTCCAGCAGACGGCCATAAAGCCTCCGAGGAAAGTATAGGTGATAATTACTAATGCACCGATTAGAAGAGCTTGCTGATAAGGAATTTCAAAAACAGTGTTGAAAAGCTTTCCTCCCGCAACAAGGCCTGAGGAAGTGTAAAGCAAGAAAAAGACCAGAATCAGGATAGATGAGATAATTCTTAAACTGTGGCTTTTATCCCTGAACCTGTTTTCAAAGTACACAGGTATTGTAATTGAATCCCCTGCAACCTGAGTATATTGACGTAATTTTTTCGCGACAAATTTCCAGTTCAGATATGTTCCTGCAGCCAGCCCTATACCCAGCCACACGGATTCCATCCCTGAAAGGTAAGCATATCATGGTAGCCCCAGCAATAGCCAGCCGCTCATATCCGATGCCTGGGCACTCAGCGCAGTAACCCAGCTGTTTAACTTTCTACCTCCTAAAATGTAATCTGAAAGATTTTCTGTTTTCTTATAATACAGAACTCCAATAGATATCATAAAGAGCAGATATGCTGCAAAAATAACTACGATATTAATGTTATCCGGTACCATGATTTAACTCCATTTTTTAGCAAAAGCCTATTTTTTAATCAATTTCGTTTTTAATTAAACTCGTTCTTAACCAAACATATTTTTAATTAAACTCGTTTTCAATCAAACATTATGTCTTATGAATTGCGTTTCATAAATTGCGTTTTATGAGTCACATTCTCATTTATCGCTTCTCATTTATCGCTTCTCGTGTATCGCTTCTCATTTATCGCTTTTCATTTATCGCTTCTCGTGTATCGCTTCTCATGTATTGCATCTTCATGCACATTTATACTATAGCTGTAGATCAGTATCTCTACAGTTTTATAATACTGTCTTGTCATCAGGGATTAAAAGCAGTTCGTTTTACTTCGGAAATTAAATAAGTTATTTTAAGATTATTATTCAATTCATTCTTTTGAATAATTTCTCTGATGAAATATAACATTAAAGACTACAGTAAAAATTACTGAATTATTAACTTCAAATTACTGAGTTAATAACTTCAAAAATCTATTTTTAGAATAAATATTTGGAAAATAAATACTTGAAAATAGAGTGTCTTAAATAAAAATTAATAAGTTAATACGTATACATATAAATTTTTTTGATTATTTATACTTTTTATATATGTTTAGTTTCAGGTTATATTGCTTTTTTCTTCCTAACTGTTTTTTATTTATTATTAATTTTTTTCTTTTCTTAATTGTTATTCGTATCAAGACTGTTTTCATTTTTAATACAACCACTTTCGTTTCGATTCAGGAACCTGTTTACTTCAATTATTATTTATTTATAAATATTTTTTATCATTCAATGGAAATAAAGGGGTTTGAAAACCCTTTATCTTCCTCCACGCGAAAAAGAGGATTTAAATCTTGACTTCAAAAATTACAAAATTTTTGATTTTTTATTTTATTTTCACATGCTCTATTGATATTGATTTTTTTGTATAATATTTAAGGCAAATAACTGTTCCAGTGGAAACAAAGGGGTCTTTACCATAACTATTAATACCGTGTACTTCCATTGCATCTACTGCAAATGTGAACTGAAATTGGATGCTTATATACAAATTTTAGCTAAAATTTTAGCTAAAGAATGTTCCGAATACACATTCAATCAGGGATTAAGAGATACTTTAAAGTGCGCAACTGACTTTTCAGCGTGTTATTAGTATCCCTTGAATAAAAATTTCAGGCATTAACTTTAAGAAACATGCATTTGTCTATCCATTCTTCCCCTGTGAATCTATTATTATTTATGTTCACTTATTAAGGTTATACAAAAATAATATTTTGGGATTTCAGAATTTCCAGAAACTGAGAATAAAAAACACTTTAAAAAATAGCAGTTAAACCTTCCCAAATATCTTTGCTATGTAGAGTTTAACTATGCAGTATTTGAAGTGAGAAGAGAAAAACATTCTTTAGACCGTATTTTCTTAAACGGCTTATTTACTTTGCATTAATAACTCTGCATATTATGTCAGCTATATGTTAGGCTATCCTAACCCGTTAAATCCAGATATTATAACAAATCCATGATATTATAACTTTTATTAAGAGGGTCATTATGATAAAGGCTCAATCATTAGACGGCTTGTTCGAAAAATTACTTGACGGAAAGTCAATTTTCAAAAATAAAGAAGTCCTTCGTCCTTCTTATACTCCGGATCTGTTATTACACAGAAACGACCAGATAAACAGCCTTGCAACCATCCTGGTATCCGCGCTCAGGGGAGAAACTCCTTCAAATGTCCTGATTTACGGAAAAACAGGGACAGGAAAAACCGCAGTGACCAGATATGTAGGAAAAGAGCTCGAAAGAGTAAGTGAAGACAAATCAATTTTCTGTTCTGTTGTTTATATTAATTGTGAAGTGATCGACACCCAGTATCGGCTTCTTGCAAACCTTGCCAGGCATTTTGAAGAAGAGGTCCCTATGACCGGGTGGCCCACGGATCAGGTCTTTATGAAATTTAAAGAAGCAATCGATTCAAGGGAACAGGTTATTATTATCATTCTTGATGAAATTGACAAGCTGATAAAAAAAGGCGACGATGTTCTTTACAATCTTTCAAGGATTAATACCGATTTAAGGAAAGCCAAGGTTAGCATGATTGGAGTTTCCAATGACCTCAAATTCACGGAATTTCTCGACCCGAGAGTTAAAAGTTCTCTGGGCGAAGAAGAACTTATTTTTCCGCCTTATGATGCTGAACAGATCAGTGATATCCTGAAACAGAGGGCTAAAATGGCTTACAATGACGGAGTCCTGGGCGAAATGGTAATTCCGCTCTGTGCAGCCTTTGCAGCTCAGGAACACGGTGATGCCCGCCGTGCGCTTGACCTTCTGCGAGTTTCAGGAGAAATTGCTGAGAGAGAAAACCAGCCCCAGGTTCTTGAAGAACATGTAAGGCGCGCGCAGGAGAAAATTGAAATCGACCGTGTCGTGGAAGTTGTGCGGACCCTTCCCACCCAGTCCAAGCTTGTGCTCTACAGCATCATCCTGCTCAGAAACAGGGGAAGAGAAGGCAAAAATGTCACAACCGGCGAAATGTATAATGTTTACCGCCAGCTCTGTCATCACATTGATGTGGATATTCTTACCCAGCGCAGGGTTACTGACCTGATGTCAGAACTTGACATGCTCGGGATAGTCAATGCTGTGGTGGTAAGCAAAGGACGTTACGGAAGGACAAAAGAAATCTCTTTGAGTGTTCCCGTAGAAAACACCCGCAAAGTACTTCTTGAAGACTACAGACTTAAACCCCTTGTAGATTTCAAGGCTTCAGTGTTCAATAAAATGTTCTCATAACATTATGTTCTAGCAACATAATATTCTTGTAAACACTTTTAAAATAAACATTTTTTAAATAATTTTTAATACCGAGTAAATCCTGGAAAGTGCGGATTAGTTTTTGATCCGGCTTTTCCTATATTCTGGATTCTTTAAGACGGCTGATCTTTCCATATATTTTGGATTCTCTAAGAGGCCTGACCTTTCCAGACATTCTTGATTTCTCTGTCTTGATTTCTCTATCATGATTTCTCTAAGTTGATTTAATAAAAGTTCTTCTTTCGTGAACTTCTTTCCACTTTTTTACTTCAATTCTTCTGGAAATAGTCCGATTTTAATTCTTAAAATATCCTCGGTTTTTCAGGAAATAATATATATGATCCTGTGGTTTGACTAGGAGTATACATAGTGCTGCAGTTCACATCCAATGCGTATTTCAGGCATCATATTTCAATACGATCTGCATCATTCACATCGTACACTGCATAATATCGTACTATTCAAGTTTTATTAAAATTAGTGATTTATTTAAATTTTATCAAAATTAGTAGTTCGTAATCTAAACTCGTTGAATTGAGCTTAGAGTTTTTATGGAGTGCAGCTCAAACTTTATTGAAACTGAACACTATTGATGATAAAATTTATTGAAGGTAAAACTTTATTAAGAATCTAATTCAGATTTATCTCTCAAGCTTATAACTAAAATTCAGGTATTCAGATTTAAAAGGTAATTTTTGATGAAGATAATTGCGTTTGTAGGCATGCCAGCTTCTGGGAAATCCGAGGCTTCCAGGATTGCTGCTGAGATGGGGATCCCTGTTATAATTATGGGTGACGTTATCAGGAAGGAAGTACTGAAGCGTGGGCTTGAACCCAATGATTCCAATACCGGAATGGTTGCAACAGATCTTCGCAAGCATGAAGGCATGGGTGCTGTTGCCAGAAGATGTATTTCTCAAATAAGAGAAACAGGCTCGGAACTTGTAGTTGTGGACGGTGTGCGCGGGATTGCTGAAGTTGAGTGTTTCAGGAAGGAATTCGGAAAAGGCTTTATCCTGATTTCCATTTACGCTCCCATTGAAGTACGCTTCTCCAGGGTACAGAAGAGGGGGAGAAGTGACGATATGAACAGTATCGAAGGCCTTCGCCAGAGAGATGAAAGGGAACTCAGCTGGGGCATGGGAGAAGCCATAGATGCTTCCAATGTAGAAATTGAAAATAACTTCACGCTTGAGACTTTCAGAAAAGATGTTAGAGACGTTTTGAGTAACTATTTAGAGGCTGATCTGGAAAAATAATTCAAATAACCTCAATAATCTCTAACAATTTCTAACAATTTTTAATAATCTCAAACAATCTCAAATAATCCCAATAATCTAAAGAAAAAAGCTGGTAGAAGGTATTCAAGAATAATATTCAAGAATAGAATTTAAGAATAAGCTCTATAAATGACGTTTCAAGAATCAAAAACTTAAATATGAATCGGAGTACACTCATGATAAGTGTAAATATTTCAGCATCTGTATATCCGACAGAAGATCCTGAAAAGGTTATTAAAGCAATTTCAGGGCTTTTTACAGGGGTAGAACTCCAGAAAGAAAATTTTAGCTCACCAGAGCCCGAAAAGGGAATTTCTCCTTCTTTCCGTATCACAGGTGAAGGAGGACTTGACCTCCTGTTTACCCTGCACGGACTTATTCGTAGAGAGCAAATTATAGATAGTATCCGTAACAAGGTTTTCAATAAAGGACTTTCCAGTGAAGGGCTTTCAGTCAGTTTTTTGCTCAACAAACAGGCGGCTTTTGTCGGAATTCCAAGCGTTCCTGCTGAAAAAGAACCTCTAGGCTCCATCGAAGTCACTATCAGGGCAGATTCTTCCGAAGAAATGGAAAGGCTTTTTGAATGGCTTTTGCCTCTTACCGAAGAAGGAGTTCCGGTTGCTGAAGTGGAAATGGACTATGTGGAAAGGGGCTAAAGTTAGAAAAGAAGCTAAAGTCTAAAGGTTCAGTAAATGTCTCAAAGTTCAGTACAGGATCTGGATAATGAAGCTTTATAATAAATATTGATTAAAGGGGCTGAATAGACATCATGCAGCTGAGCAGGATCAGTTATTCATCACGGTCGGTAGTCGAAGATCCGTTTAAATGGGCCTACACGCTAGAAGATTACGGGTACACAGGCTGGGAGATTGTACAGGAGGGGTCACAGTGCCTGAGCAGTAAAACCGTTCAGAACCTGAAAAATATTTATGATACCACCAGCCTGGAACTGACCCTGCACTTGCCCTTTTCGGATATGAACCTTGCAGGCTTGAATGACTCAATCCGCGCAGAAGTCCTCAGGCAGATGAAGCATTATCTGACCCTTGCCTCTAACTATGTGAACCTCGCTGTGGTACATCCGGGATATCTCTCTCCTTATGGAGCACAGGTCCCACAGCAAGCTTATATGACAAACCTTGCTTCCATCAGGGAATTATGTGATTTTGCAGCCGATCTCGGGGTCTTGATAGCTGTCGAAAACATGCCAGACCTTCCAAAGATCTTTGGTAAATATCCCGATGAAATGGAGGAGATGCTCGACGCTGTCGGGAGCCACAACATTGGTTTTACCTTTGACGTCGGGCATGCAAATACAGTTGGACTTATAGATGAATTTCTGGACCAGCTTGGGGATCGGATTTCCCATGTGCATATACATGACAACATGGGGAAAAAAGATGAGCATTTGCCCATTGGAGATGGCACCATAGACTGGAAGCATATTATGGACAGGCTCTCAAATTACAAAGGAATTTTTGTTACCGAAATGGCTTCTATTGAAGAAGGTATCAAAAGCCTTGAGTTTTTAAGAAAACTGTAATATTCTGGTTCCTCTAATATTCTGGTTATTCTAATATTCTGATTTTTCTAATATTCTGTTTTCTGTAAATTCTGATTCCTTTTCTATCTCCTCTAATACTCTGATCCCTCTAATATTCTGTTGTTATTTTCTGTAATATTCAGATACATTCTGTTACAATTTTCTGTAATATACAGATATAATCTGGTGCCTTACACCTATTTTATTTTCTTATTTTTTCTTTATTCCGGTCCTTCCACACTACGTTCTTTATTTAGATTCTTTATTCAGATTCTTTATTCAGATGATCCTTTTTCATTCAGGTATTTTATCCAATCTCCGTGCTCTATTACTTCAGTTTCGGGTTTTTCATCGTAAACATAAATTAAACCTTTTACCTTCTGCTGCTCTATTTCAAGGTCAACATATTCCCTGTGATAACCGCCAAAAAGTTCCATATAATCAATGGACTTTGCGACCTCAAGCTGCTTTTTTCCTGAAAACCGGCGCACTTCTGCAACAACAGAACCGTTTTCAGCCGAGTAGACAGCCGGATAAGGGCCCAGGGAGTAAAGGGCATATCCTTTGATTCTTGTTATCCCCAGAAAGTCTGACCTGTTTGGAAGGTTTAAGCGGCGGCTGTTATAAAGTCCATCTCTAAGGCTGCCGTAAAGCGCCATTATGATCTCTTCGCCCTCCACTCTTTCGTAAGAGCGCTGCCAGCAAATATTTCTGTGAAAGACATTCCCGTAAAGAGTCTTCTCTGTCCCCTGAGCCACGTTTTTCCCTTCTCCGGACTTTTTCTGTAAGATATTATTTTGAAAAACCGTAAGCTGCAAATCTCTGAGTCAGGTCGAGGTTCGCAAGCAGGAAGCGGTCCTGTTTGCTGTAGGCAAGCTTTTTGTTTCCTGAAAGTTCCAGTACACAGGTACTACCCGGTTTTGCCTCTTCTACCTCGTTTCCGTCAACCAGAATCTTTTCAACGCGCACAGGTTCGGACTGAAGCCCGACAAAAAGGTGAAGCACGCTCGCAGGCTCTATCTTTTTTGTGAATTTTGAGACCGTACATTCCAGAGTGTAATCGGTAGTTACGATTTCTTTATCGGAAATGATAAAGCCTCTTTCTATGTCCTTTGCCTGGACATTTTTCAGGCGCATACCCACCCTCGTACCGGCGGGAGCGCTGTCGATGTCCACATCATGGCTCTGGATAGAGCGGATTTCGATATCCCTGTCAAGCGGAAAAATTTTGGTTTTGTCTTTGTCCTTTGATATACCCTGCTTTACAACCCCCAGGACAACACATCCCTTGCCTGTGACATTGAAAGCGTGATCTATAAAGATCCTGACAGGCAGGCTGTTAAGTTCTGCGTTTTCGGCTTCTATTTTTTCTGCCACTTCATTGATTCTGGCTTTAAGTTCGTCCACGCCTTCAAAAGGGTTTTTGGCACTTTTGTTTGTATTGAGGGAAATGCATTCCCAGTCCTGAAGTACAGTCCCTGAAGTGATCACTTTTAACTTTGCTTTCAGTTCATCAATAGCATGCATGTGAGTGCTGTCCGACCTTGTCAGGGCAATGATCCCATGTTTAAAGCCCAGCAGGTCCAGGGCAATGATACATTCTCCAGTGTGGGCGTCCAGACCCTGAGGAGGGATGCACAGGACTGCAATGTCAGATATATTCAGTGCCGTAATCAGGGATTTCAGGGTTTTCGGGTAGCTATGGGCATCCACAAAAACCATGTTACGGCCTTCTTTATCATTATTGTACATTGTTATATCAGAGGAAGTTCCTTTTTTCCCAAGGTTTGCGGCAAGGGAGGTCCTGCCGCTTTTTTCTGTCCCTATAATTGCAACGTTTGCCATTTTGAGTCCCCTTTCTGGATTAATGTTTTCTAAATAAATGATATGTATGAGAGTATTTCCAGAATCTGGAAATGTGAGTGTGTTTTGAATGCAGGTTAATTGAATCTAAAGGTTAATCAAATCTTTATGCGCAGAATCCTGATATTAATGATCCTGATATTAATGAATCTTGATGTTAATGGATCATGGTGTTTAATATTTTTGAAACAGCAACTTTTTGAAACTATAACTTACTTTACTCATTTTAAAGCTGCGACTTTTAGACTACGGCTTTTGCTACTTTGTAGCTGCCACTGGTATTAATATACTTCAATATATTTCTTTTCGCACTGTTATCAAGAAGAGAAAAAAAAAGAGAAAAATGAGAGAAAGAAATCAATCCGGAAAACAAAACATATCAAAAATAATCGTAAAATATCAAAAATAACCGAAACAGGTAGTCTCAAAACCATTTTTAATTCTACAATTGGGTAATGCCCTTTCAATTTTTATTTCATTTCAACAAGAAAAAGTAAATTTTCATAGCTCAACATAGCGTATTTGCCATTCTCGCTTGAATTCTCCCCTTATTCCATCCTTTACTTTCTCCTCCAACTATCATTTTCAGCATTTCTTTCAGGTTTTTCCCTTGTCTTTTTATGAAATCTGCTATTTTCTTTATATTGTGTACAGTGCACATCATAACAAATTCAATTCCTGTTTTCCTTTTCCCCCTCAGCAGAAATTCCCTAAACCCTCTATCCTGTTTCATCTGTCCAAACACAGGTTCTACGGTAGACATTCTTTTCTGATACTTTTCCGTACCCTCTTCTGTGTTCAGTTTAGCCCTCATATCCTTCATTAAATGTTCTCGAGGATCTCTTGTTATTGTTCTTTTTCCACTCTCAGTACATGCATTTTTCAACACACACTGAGAACAATAGCTACAGACATAATACCTTAAATCAGGCTCACCTTTCCTCTTTTGTATTCTTGAAAAGGGAATTTCAAAAGCAGCAGGACAATAATAGCAGTCTTTTTCTTCGTCGTATTTAAAAAGAGATTTCCTGAACTTCCTGGTTTTTCCTTCTTTTTCAGCTTTATAGTAGTTGTCAGGAATGTAAGCATCAATGCCTTCTTCCTGTAAAAATTCCAGATTCTCATATGAAAAATAACCTGCATCTGCAAGCACGATTGTTGGTTTATATCCCAGTGTATTTTTTACGTTCTGTATGATTGGTTCTACTTGATGCAGGTCGTTTTCTTCGTTGACAACGTCTGCTGCAACGATAATTTGTTCCTTTTCATCAACAGCAACCTGACAGTTGTATGAAGGTTTCTTGCTCCCATCTTTATGTTTCATAATTCGAGCATCGTTGTCTGTGATGTTTACTTTTTTCAGCTTTTCTTCATCAAGCTTCTTCTTAGCGTTTTTAATCTTCTCTAATCTTTTCTTCTTGTCAACTAGCTCTTCTGGAATCTGATATGGTGTTGAGTCACCATAAATTTCATCTTCATACTTATCTGTCTCAATACTCTCTTTTAGTATCCGATCTATTTCTTTTTCGAGAGAATCCGAACTCTTGCTTTGTCTTGATGAAGCATTTGCCTTGATCTTTGTTCCGTCAATCGAGATACTGGAACCAATCATATCCATTTCTTTACAAAAAGTGACAACCTGGGAAAATATCTCTTTAATAGGACCAAGGTGAGTTGAACGGAATCGACAAATAGTATGAAAATCAGGTTTTTGCATGGCTGCCAGATACATAAATGCAGTATCAGTTTGAGTCATTTGTTGCAGTTTACGTGAACTTCTAATGCCTATAAGATAACCATAAAGTAATATTTTTAAAAGAATTATTGGATGATAGGCTGGGCAGCCTTCCTTAGAATAAGTGGATTCAATAGCAGTGATATCAACGACATCTACGATGTCGTTTAGTACTCGGGCGAGATGATTTTCAGGAACAAAATCTTCCAGGTTTAATGGAAGTAAAAACTGCTGCTTTTGATCGTATTTTCTAAACATGGGAAACACTGGAATTTAGTTTTGTAAAAAAGATAAAGATTACGGGTTTCTGACCCAAATGTGCGATCAGGTATAGTTTTGAGACAACCTGGAAAATATACTTTATTAGCAGGTGAGTCCTATTACCAGAGTTCTCCTTCCCAGATCGCCTGAGTTTTATCATTGGTGCTTTTATTGATTTTTTTGATGTTTATCAGGTATTCATTTCCTATAGGCTGTGGTTCTTCAAAGATAGCATCCACTCCAAGCCTTTTGAGGTAATTCTCGAATTCTGTTGCAGTTTTCGGGTCCTTTACACGGATTCTGACTTCTTCATAGAGCCTCTGTCCGTTCTTTACACTTTGGATAGACTCTCTCAGGGGTCTCAGGATACTTTCCCCCAGCTGCATATAACGCTTTTTGAATTCGGCTTCATTTTCGTCCCATTCAACCGTCTGGAACCCCTCTCTAACAATCCTGGGGAGCATATAGTCCCTGCCTGCTTCATTATAGAACCTGAAGGCGTGCCTGAGGTCAGAACAGTTGCTCTGGGATGAGGTGTATTTCAGGGGAGCAAGAATCATATCAGGATCTTTTATTACCACTCCTTCGTGTTCTTTTTTCCCGAGTTCCCGGATTATTTTAGTAATTTGTTCTGCAGCTGTATGAAGGGGAAATTCTCCAAAACATTCAACCTGCAAAAAACCATATTCTTCCAGAATTTCGTGTTTCTTGCTTATTGGAAGAGGGTTTCCAGTATTTTTTTCCCGAATATCGAAGATATAGAACTCCACGGAGTCAATGCCGTAGATCTCTTTTGGGACATAGGGGTTGTCAGGGCCCAGCATTTCTCCATAAAGCACAAGTTCGGGGAAGTCATCAAAAAACTTCAGGTCAAGCTTCTCTTTTGCCTTTTCAGTAGTATAGGGGCAAATATAGCCGCTTCTGGTAATTGCCAGGATATCGTCTTTTACTTTTGCAACCCTGACATTATACCCGTTCATCTTTTCTTCTACAGTTATCTTCTCAAGCCCGCTGAAATGTTTCTTTAGAGTGGGGTCCAGTACCATAGCTCTCCGGATTTTGGGAAAACCCATAATTACTTCAAACGAGTCTCCCTTTTCGTAAAGTACCGTACCTCTTTCTATGCGAGAAATCTCCTTGTCAAAACGGAATAAATAGTCATGTTTCCCCCAATTTCTCGCAAGATAGATTTTTTCAAAAAGGTGTTGAACTCTTTCTTCATCAAATCCCAGAAATCCAGCCAGCCGCTCAACAAAGCCAGAATCTATTTCCTCATCCCCTCTTTTCATACTTATTTATCTGTTTTCGAGCGTAAAATAAGTTGTCATTCCTTACAGTGTTTCGGAACTTGTCTACTTGCGTAGACTTATCTAATTTACAAAGATTAATCATCAAGAAACTTTTTAAATATGTGACTTCTAATTTCTCCTGTAGTTTAATTTTAATGTAAATAAGGAGGCTACAAAATAGCTGACGATATCGACTACGAAATTATTGGCAATGAAATGCAGATCGTTGAGATCGAACTTGACCCGGGCGAGGCTGTTCAGGCAGAAGCTGGAGCTATGGCATACATGGGGCCCGGAATTCTAATGCAGACAGGTATGGGCAACGAAGGCGGAGGACTCTTTGGAGGCCTGAAAAAAGGCCTGAAAAGAGCTTTAACAGGCGAAAGCTTCTTTATTACAAGTTTTATTCATAAAGGCTCCGGAAAAGGGCACGTAGCTTTTGCAGCTCCTTACCCAGGCAAAATTCTCCCACTTGACCTTTCCAAATTCGGAGGCAGTATTCTCTGCCAGAAGGATGCATTTCTCTGCGCTGCTAAAGGTATTGAGGTGGAACTGGCTTTTACCCGCAAACTGGGTGCAGGGCTTTTCGGTGGTGAAGGCTTTATTCTCCAGAGACTGAGGGGTGACGGACTGGCTTTTATTCATATCGGAGGCACGGTTATAAGAAAAGATCTGGCTCCGGGTGAGACCTACAAGGTTGATACCGGATGCGTAGCAGCTTTTACAGAAAATGTGACTTATGACATAACATGGTCCAGAGATTTCAAAAATGCGCTCTTTGGTGGTGAAGGAGTAGTCCTTGCTACCCTGACAGGTCCAGGTACAGTGTACATGCAAAGTCTACCTTTCTCACGTCTTGCTGACAGAATTTTTGCAGCTTCTGCTTACGGGCAAAACAGGGAAGAACGCAGTGGCATTGGTGGAAGTGACATACTTGGAGGTCTTCTTGGAGGAGACAAATCCTTCTAAAACGGAAACAATCCTAGCTAATAAAAATTATTAAAACTGATAATAGAAATAAAAACTGATAATGAATTTATAATTTCATAAAGACCCGTAATCGGCAAAAAAGAATATTAAAATAGAATTTACCCGATAAGAAATTATTGAAATTCAGGAAGGACTGCCTCTCAAGGCAGACCTTTTTCTTTCTCTCTTTTCTTCTTCAGAGTTTCATTCCTGAATCGTGTTTATGACGTTCCTGCGTGCTAGGAAACCAACGAGCTCTTCTTCCAGATTAAGGACAGGAACACCTCCAACATCATGTTCCAGCATGGTATTTACCGCATCTGAAAGAGGGGTATTGGTATGCACACTGACCACACTGCGGGTCATTATGTCTCCGACAAGCAGGTTTTTAATTCTGGAGTCCTGCTGGTTGTCAGCTACAAGATCCCTGAAAGAGCGCATCGCAAAAGCGATATCATCCTCTGCAATGATTCCTACAAGCTTTCCGTTTTCAATAACCGGTAGTCTTCCAATATTCTTATCAAGGATCAGGCGCCTGGCGTGGCTTACACGGTCTGAAGGACTGACAGTAATCGGGTATTTTTCCATTACTTCCCCGACAAAGCCTGTGAAACGGTTTTCTTTTATGAGCTCCTGTGGGGTCACCCAGCCCAGTGCGTTTCCATTTTCACTGACGATAATCACGCCTCCCTTCTTTTTCATCAGGGTAAGGGCATCCCTGGTGTCAGTATCTGGCAAAACTTTCACGAAATTGTCGGATACGGCTGTAGCGACATGCAAAGAGGATGCGGGTTTGCTCTGTTTTCTTCGAGTTCCGAGCTGCTCTGTCAGACTTCTCATAGTAAGCACTCCAATTATCTGGTTGTCGTGGACTACCAGCAGGCGCTTTGTGTCTTTCTTTTCCATGAGATCAAGAGCGTGAGATATGGTGTCTGACTTATCAATCTTGTGTGGTTGTACCATTATGTCTTTAACTTGCATGCATTTCACCTCATGCGTATCCAGAGTTTTAATTTTCAATTCTCCGCAATTTACGTTTTAAAGACGTTCTCGCGTTTTTACAGACCTTAATACATCCATTTTTCTAATTTTTGCTTTGCATCCTTCTTTTGCTGTTAGCCAGCTTCTTTTCGTTCTTTTACCGTATATACCTCCGCATAATACTTGCTGCTTTGGATTTACTATCATAATTAATTAGTTTTTACACTTTTAAAGGTGTTTTGCTCCTCTTTTACTTATTATGAACCGGATATCTTTTAAGGATCTCTTTTTTAATCTACTATCGGAGCACCTTTTCAGAGTACAGCTTTCATGATATCGGTTCTGCTAAGCATTCCTATTATATCTTCACCATCACTGACAGGAAGAGCGTTTATCCCTTCTTCAATCAGTTTTTTTGCAGCATTGCTAATTTTCTCGTTCACATCTATGGACATTATTGGAGAAATCATAATGTCTTCTGCTATTAAAGGCACTTCTTTTACATACCTGTAAGTTTTCTGACCTGCAGGAGAAGACTTCCGCGTCATCTTAATACTTTTTGTTGAAAGTTTGCCTTCATTATCAGTTAACAGGTTTAAGGCAAGGCTTCTCCTTGAAACCAACCCAACCGGTTTTCCTGCATCATCTTTAACGATTACCCGTTCAATTTCATTTTTATTCAGTTCGTCTATAACGTGGTTGATTGTGTGGTGCCTGTGAACAGAAACAATATCCTCGGTCATCAGCCTGGGAATTTTAGTTTCTATTTCGTCTGCGTGTTCAGCAACATAACGCACAATATCTGTCCTGGTGATAATACCCACAACATCGTTTTTTACCACAGGAATGTTATGTACTCCGTTCTCAAGCATCAACGTCACTGCCTGGGAAATGGAGGCCTCGGGATAGATAGTGATTACGGACTCTGTCATCAGCAACTTTATAGGAATCTGGTCTATCGGCCGTCTCCTCCAGAGAGGTTCTGCCTGAGCCAGACGGTTGGTGATGTCTGTTTTCGTGACGATTCCCACCATTTTGCCCTCGTTCAGGACAAGCAATGTACTGATTCTGTGTCTTAACATCAGATTTCTTGCATGTGACACGGGTTCATCTATGTTTATAACGTACACAGGTGAACTCATGATGTCCGCCACATTCATTAAATACCTCCTTCACTTTTACAATATATAAGTATTAATAATTATAGTTTTTGAATGAAGTTGAACTTTGTAATCCTTGTTACAAACATTCCTTTTGATTCCAATGTTTTGTCAGCATCTGCCGTATTTTTTAATTTATATGACCTGACCCATCTATGCTTCATGGGGTTACAGGCTGATAGAAAAATATCTTGGTTGAAGGCAAATTCTAAGACCAGCTACGCTCCAGGATACAGATATATCCAGAATATGGAATTTATTCTGGTCTGTCCAGCTAAAAATTTTCCTCCCTGCGATCTTTATTGAAGTTTTACCCGGATCCTTTTTTATTAAACTTCCAGGTTAATTCTGGCTAAAGGTTAATTCTGGCTTATCGGTTATGGTTCATTTTAGCAGAAGTTTTAACAGAAATTTTCTGTTTTTACCAAGCTATCAGGTTCGACACACACCTTTTCCTGTTCGCTGGAATTTTCATTTGAGCCTGGTCAAAACTCCCGTTAAAAGTCAAAACCTCTCAGGAAATCGCTCTCCGTAATAATACCACGTAGCATTCCCTCTTCCAGAATCGGAAGCGAACCTATCTTTTTCTCGAGCATAATTTCCATAGCCTTCCCCATATCTGTGCCAGGGCTGGTCCAGATCAGTTCTTTTGAGATAATAGAGCCTACAGGCTGGTCCAGAGCTTCATGAATATTCCCTGTTGTGAGTTTGCTGAATGCATCTCCTCTTCCCATGAAATGAACGATATCCGAGGCGGTAACTATTCCTGCAAAGATCCCGTCTTTTACCACGGGAAGCCTTCGGAATCTATTCTGCACCATGACTTTTGCAGCCTGCCCTATAGTAGTATCTGTCGTTACCATTGTGACATTTTTAGTCATATACTCATCAACAGTTTTATTTGTCACAAGCCCGGCCATTAATTCTACGGCATTTCTTTCGGTAAAGATTGCGACGACCTGCATTTCACTGTTTACTATAGGCAGGCCACCGGTCCTCCTTTCAAGCATTGTTTTGACGGCTTCTTTAAAGTCTGCCTGATCATGGATGTATGCAGCATTGGTATCCATGATCTGCCGTACCTCTTCGTTTATTGCAGCTAGAAGGTTGCCTTTAAAACGGTTTGTGACAAGGAGATTTCTGCTGCCGCCTCCCAGGAAATCAATGATATCAACAGAAGTAATTACTCCTTCCAGCCTCCCTGTTCCTGCATTTGTGATAGGAATACGCCTGAATCTCCTTTCAGTCATAATTTTTATTGCTTCCATAATGGTTGCAGTAGGAGGGAGTGTTACCACATTTCTTGTTGCCAGGGCAAGAATTTTCCCCTCATGTTCTGAAATTCGGGACTTAAAATCAGGGCCAATTCTCATTGTACCCCTGCTGCTGACCATATGTGGGTCCTTCTGCTGCGACTTTTTGCTTGACTTGTTCAGATTTGGCTGAACATTCATTTTTTCGACTGGTACAAATGTCTTATTTTTGCTCAATAGGATCACCGAATCGAGTTGCAGTTAATTGCTTTTTTCATCTTCCGTTTTTACTCTACCTGCATATTAGCAGGAACTTTCCTGAGGATCCAATTACAACCTCAGGACCGTAGACAGCGTCGGAGACAGACAAAGCCTTAAAGCAATCTTCTCTCGAATCTTTTCCAACACTTACTCTTGTTTTCCAATCTGTAATCTTTATTATTTATAATCTTTAATCGTTATAATGCTTTTGCGCGAAACCTACTTTCTATATTTTTCAGGATTATTCACTCCAGCCTTTAACAACAGACTCCAGAAGATCCTGTCTGTCAGCGATTCCGGATATTTTACCCTGTTCATTCACAACAGTAATTCTTCCTATATCACGCTGAACAATTATGTCAATTGCACTTTTTATTGAATCATTCTCCGATAAAGTATAAGCAGGAGTTGACATAATCTTCTCAACTTTGGGACTTTCGTTCGGTCTTGTTGCCCGCTCGTCTTCTATAGCCATTCTTAAAGCGCCTGACTTAATTATGTCCCTTCTTGTTATCATCCCAATAGGATCCCCTTTCTTTGAAACTACCGGAATGCCGGTATAATCCGTTTCTATCATATAATTCCAGACTTTTGATACCCTTTCATCCGGAGAACAGGTCTTGACTTTTTTTGTCATGATAGCTTCTATGGTTTTCGAAATATTTCTGGGGAGTTCCACATTTCTGAGAATATCCACATCACTGAGAATTCCAACAACCGTGCGGTCTGTTGTTGATTTGACAACCGGAACTCTGTTCTGTTTCGATTGTACCATTAATTTTGCAGCTTTTACGAGATCCATGTCCGGAGTGATGGTAGGAGACTGCCTCGCATATCCGCTCACTGTCACATTTGAACGTGTGGATGTAACATTCATGATGTCCTGGTCGTTTAACATTCCTACGAGCCTGTTTCCCTCATCCACGACAACAATACCCCGAAAGAAGTAATCACGCATCAGCTGGCGGGCGTGAGTTACAAAATCCCCTTCTTTGATACTTACGGGCTCTTCTGTCATAATCTCGCTGACATTCATTGTTTATCTTCCTCTCCTTATTAAAACAGAAAATTGACAGTCAAGATTTCAAGCTTACAATTCACTCGTGATTGCGGTTTAATGATTCATTCGTAATCCTCTCCTTCCTCCTGCCTGCAGTTCCCGCATAAGTACCTCCCGTCAACAAACCTGAGGTCATATGAGAAAACATTGCAAGACTCACATACTCCAGTACTGAAGTCTTCTGATTCCGATATTTCTTCAGCTGAAGGGGTTGAGAAAAGAGCTTCTCTATTCATATCAATAAGATCTTTGAGAATCGTATTGAGACCTGGAGTTATCATCAGGATATCTGTATTCGAAATCACCCCTATGATTGCCCCGTTTTCCAGGACTGGCAGCCTCTTAACATTTGCTCTCAACATCATTTTCGCAGCTTCAACTATACTGGTCGTGGGGTCGACAGTAAGTAAAGGAGTGGAAAGGATTTCACTTGTGTCCACTTCACTTGGTTTTCTGTCCCCGGTAATGACGCTCTTCACAAGGTCTCTTTCAGTTATAATCCCCATTGCCTTTCCGTTTTCTGTGATAATAACGCTTCCTGCATCACGATCTACCATTTCCTTTGCAATAGCAGGAATATCTGAATTAATATCCATTGTTATAACTGCTTTATTCATAATTTCTGCAACTGAGACCTCCCTCTCAATTTCTCTGTTGTGAATACCAGTAACTGTTTCCCTTTCAGGGTCTTGTACCATTGGCTGCAGTTCCCCCTTTACCTGTTCAGCACCCAGAACCGATAAATCCTCTCTTTAAAGCCCTTCCAGGTTTTCAATTTCCTGTGGAAAATACTTCCAGATTCTTTTAAACTTCCCCATTTGTTACTTTTCTGGAAGGAATCCTGAAAAATTGGTTATCGGTAAAATCCTTCTTTTAAGTATCTTTCCGGTTTTTTCCTGTAAATCTCTTTCCCGCACTTCTGAGACCTTTTTATGACACTTAATATATACGAGTCAATGGTACATAATGATAACGGCATTCCTTTTTAGCATGATCTAAATTTTCCTCTAAGACGGCGCTGAGTCTCTTTTTTAAGGTTGAGATTTATGTCTTCTTTAAGCGCAATTTCTTAAAGTCAGTCAGGAATTTTTTAATAACCCCCTTATTTCCACTGGAGATTTTTGCTCAGAATGAAAAATATCGAGTCATGTAGAAAAAATATTAGGGGGAAGTAGCAGGTGGGAAATATTCTTTTTTAAAAATTGTTAAAAAGAATAAAACATTCTTAATTATATTTAGAACGCTATTGATTTTTCTCACAGGAAATCTTTCTAACCCCTATATTTCTACTGGAATTTACTTTTTTACTTTTTTGCTTGTATTTATTTGAGTGTAAATTTGCAAATATCTTTTGAAAAATACAAAAAATCCTGAAGGGATTAGCCGAAAATAAGTATGTTAGTATAAGGTGAAAATAATTGACATCTTGACAAATTCAGTAAATTCAGACAAAAACATAATGTAAAAATCTGGATAGAATCCAATGCTCCTCCAGCAAAATATAAGTATAAAAATTAAAAGCTGTAAAAGCTCAATGTTAAATAAATATATAAAGTAAAAGTCAATGTATAGTGAAAATAAACAGATGAATAGAAAACAGATGAATAGAAAACAGATGAATCGGCGGAGAATAAAATTAAATAACAAATAAGATAAAAATAAAATCAGGCGAAATCGAAAACAGATGAAATAGATAGAGTATATAATAGATAACAAATAAGATAAAAAATAAAAGCAGAAAGTGAGTAAGCAGGAAAGAAATAAAGTGATGAGAAAGCTTTAATAAACAGAAAACAGGGGAATGATCAGAGGATAATCACTCTACTCCTGTTTCCAACACTCAGTTCTATTTCTTCGTTCAGCCCGTACCTGGCATAAGCATCGATGATCTGGATTTCG
>WPCK01199206.1_pt1 | contig 46835 bp, 44 predicted proteins | sample 5399851 | NCBI WGS metagenome assembly WPCK01 (sample SAMN12869471, study PRJNA574797) | sludge metagenome | isolation source: wastewater treatment of pH11 | place: China:Beijing | collected 2019-05-20
ACTTCGACCGGAAGCCCGTGCGTATCCCAGCCGGCTTTCCGCAGGCAACGCCGGCCGCGCATCGTGTGGTAGCGCGGAAAGAGATCCTTGATCGCCCGCGTCAGGCAATGTCCCGGATGGGGAAGCCCGTTCGCCGTCGGGGGCCCCTCATAAAAGACGTAATCCGGTGCGCCGGACCGTTGTTGCAGGGATTTGTCGTAAATCCGGCGCGTCTTCCAGAACTTGAGGACTTCCTCTTCCTGTTTTGGAAAACTGAACGACTTCTCCGGCTCAAACATCTGCCGTGCATCTCCGCATCCGGTGCCTGGAAAGAATTAAGGCGGCAGTTAGTCGTCGTTCAGGTCCAGATTGCCTTCATTGTCGGCGGCATCGTCGCTGCCGCTCAGGCCCTCAATCTCAAAGTCCACCATATCGACAAGCTGCCGGGCAAACTCGTCGTCATCCATCTCGTATTCACCGACAACTTCCGCCTCAAAATCCTCATCGAATTCATCATCAAAATCGCTGAGGTCGATGCCGGGAAGTGCCGCGTTGCCGGCGGCAAGCGGATCTTCGTTTTCAACCGGCAACAGATCGTCGCCGTCAAAATCTTCGTCGTTTGTCATTTTGACCTTTTCAGAATGCGCCGGCTTCAGGGGACAAATGCGAACGTATCTTCATCCAGGCAATTCCATGACAAGAGTATTGGTCGACAAGAAAATGTCAAGCTCTTGCGCGACTGACATTCCCCTGAGCGGCTGAAATCGCCCGGTTTCTGCTGCAAAACCACGAAAGTCAATTTTGGCCGGTAAATCCGGGCTATCTGGCAAGGGCATTTCAGGCTTCAAAATCTCCCGACTGAGCAAAACAAATCCCCCAAAACCTGTCGTGGCGAAAGGGGGCGCCGAAGATTATGCTGCTGGCAACCTTTCGCTGTACCCTCCAACACCTGCGACAGGAATTCGCCATTCGAAAACGACAGGTTCGCCCGGGACGGAGACGATGAGTCGCACTTATCGCATTGCCGGAATTCAAACGGATATCCAGTTTGGCCAGATCCAGCAGAACCTGGAAATGATCATCGCCCATATCCGGCAACTCGCCGGAAAAGGGGTATTCCTGGTAATCTTTCCGGAATGCTCGCTCACCGGATATTGCTGTCAATCGTCGGAGGAAGGCCTTTCCATCGCCCTCGAGCGGAACAGTCCGCCGGTCGAATCCGTCGCGGCCGCCGCGCGGGAGAACAAGGTGCACACGGTCGTCGGTTTTCTGGAGCGCGACGGCACTCGACTTTACAACACAGCGGCCCTGCTCAATGCGGACGGCACCAAGCATTTCTACCGCAAGGTGCACCTTCCAAAACTGGGCGCGGACCAGTTCACTGTCTGTGGCGACGAATACCCGATTTTTGAGCTGGACGGGCTTCGGGTCGGCCTGAACATCTGCTACGACTGCTCGTTTCCGGAGCCGGCCCGGGTCATGGCACTTCGCGGCGTCGACCTGATTGTCCTGCCGACCAACTGGCCGCCGGGCGCTTCCACGACCGCGGATTTTATTCCAAACGCCCGCGCGCTTGAGAACAACATCTATTTTGCTGCCATCAACCGGACTGGCGACGAGCGCGGCTTTCATTTCATTGGCAAGAGCCGGATTTGCCATCCGGATGGCCACACGCTCTGTGAGGCCAATCACGATCAGAAGGCTGTCCTGATTGCCGAAATCGATCCGGCAATCGCACGAAACAAGCATCTGGTGCGAGTTCCCGGGAAACATGAAATTCACCGGTTCAACGACCGCCGGCCGGAAACCTATTCAGCAATCGTCGAGCGCCAGACCCACGGGTAAGACGACCCCGGTGCCTTTCCCAAAACCCGTTACGATGGAATCCTGACATCACATGCCCATGCTTCAATGCATTTCTGTTCGCCATCCCGTTGCCTGCCGGCTGATCATTGCCCTGTCCGTTGCTTGCGCCTTCGACATAACTCGACCGGCCTGCGCGCAGGACGTTTCTTTCGATCGGATGAAAGAGATGCAGCGTGCCGCGATCGAAACGAATACTGCGGCCTGGGGACGGTGGGGTTTGTCAACCGACAAATACTCCTCGTGGATCAATCATTCCAACCGTCTGATTCCGGTTTATACATTCGGCTGGACGGTGGAAGAGTTTGCCGGAGCAAAGAGCTGCTATCGGGATCAAGGCCGGTTGCAGGAGATTTACGGCTACTTGCCGGCAAATACGCTGAACCCACAGGCTGACTATTTCGATCAGACCGACATTTATCGGCTTCAAAAATCTGCCATTCTCGCCGGCAAGAAATACATCATCCTGATGATTTTCGACGGCATGGATTGGGATACGACACGGGCCGCGGCCGTGTATCGCACAAAATCCGTTGCCTATACGGAGGGGCGCGGAAACGGCCTGGCCATGCAAGATTATCGCGGCGTCAAAACAGATTTCGGTTTTATGGTGACCAGCCCGAAGTGCGATGGATGCGAAGTTGACGTCAATACACAGCTCGTGGTTTCCATTGAAGACGGCAAAGGCGGTTACTCCCCTGCGTTGGGTGGAGCCTGTCCCTGGTCTGTCCCGGGAAATTACAGCTACCTGATTGACTGCGATCCGGGACTGTCCCACGAATTCACCGATTCCGCCTCCTCGGCAACATCGATGACGACGGGGATCAAGACCTACAACAAGGGAATCAATGTGGATACCGCTGGCAATCGTGTCCGGCCCATCGCACGCGAATTGCAGGACTCGGGCTTCCAGATTGGCATCGTCACCAGCGTGCCGATCAGCCATGCCACTCCTGCCGCTGCCTACGCCAACAACGTGACTCGCGACGACTATCAGGACATTTCGCGCGACCTTCTTGGCCTGCCTTCATCCTCCAATCGGAGTCCGCTCCGTGGTGTCGATGTCCTTATAGGTGCCGGATGGGGGGTGATCCGCAATAATACGGATGACGTTACGGAAGAAATCGTCGATCAGGGAAACAATTTTGAACCCGGAAACCGCTATCTGGCCAACTCGGATCTTTCGAAAGTCGATGTCGACCACGGAGGACAATATGTGGTCGCCTGCCGCGCATCAGGCCAGCGGGGGGCCGACAATCTGAACGCGGCTGTCGATCGGGCGTTAAACGAAGATCGTCGACTATTTGGATTTTTTGGCACAGCTGCGGCCCATTTGCCCTACGCCACGGCCAATGGCGGCTTTGACCCGGTGGCCGGGATTACCGAAACTGACAAATACGATTCCGCCGATATTCACGAGAATCCAACACTGAGTGAAATGACCGGGGCCGCGCTGGAAGTTCTCACGGCACGGGCCAAATCCCGACAAACCGGATTCTGGCTGATGTGTGAAGCCGGCGATGTCGACTGGGCGAATCACAATAACAATATCGACGACAGCATTGGAGCCGTACTGTCGGGCGATGATGCCTTTCGCACCATTTGCGAATGGGCCGAAAAGAACCGGTGTTGGGAAGAAACGGTCGTCGTTTTGACTGCCGATCACGGCCATCTGTTGATCGTTGAAGATTGGCAAGCGATTGCCGACGCCGCTGCCGGGCAGCCGGAAAAGAAGGCTGTTGACCGGAAATAACAACAAGTAGTAATTGGATGAATCAGACAGTGAAGTCGACCGGGATCCCGGCATCTGCCGGCTCAAGGCACTGGATTGCCGATTTGAGCCTCCTCGCAACGACGATCATCTGGGGAATCAACATCGTCGTATTCAAATACAGCATCGGTGTCGTCGATCCCGTAGTATTCAACGCAGCGCGGCTTGTGTTTTCGGCACTTGCCCTGGGCGTTTGTGTCGCCATCGAGCGAAGATGGCGTCGGCGCCCGTTGCTCCCGGACATGGCATCGGCCCGAAAGGTTCCCTGGTTCAGGGTCGCGGTCTTTGCCGTCCTGACCGGCATCCTTTACATTGTGCTGTTTGTACTCGGCATTGCCCGGACGACGGCGGGGAGTACCGCTCTTCTTCTTGCCTCCATGCCGATGTGGACTGCGGTTCTCTCGCGCATCTTTTTGGCCGAAAATCTGCGCCGCATTACCTGGATTGGACTGGCAACGACGTTTGCCGGCACGGCCATCGTGACGCTCTCCGGCGGGAAAGTCGATCTGGGGCCGGAATACCTTGCCGGCAATCTGATCATGCTCAGTGCAGCATTTTGCTGGGCAGTCGCTACCGTCATGAGTTCATCGATCTTTCGTTCGATTACTCCGCTGGAACTTGCGTTCATAACAAGTCTCACCACCACCCCGCTGCACGTGATCTGGTCCTGGCAAAGTCTCTCGGATTCATGGGATGAATTGACCCGGCCAGCAATGCTGGCGGCAATTGTCTTCAGCGGCGCACTCTCGACGGGGGTCGCGTACGCGCTCTGGAATACCGGCGTCAAGATCCTGGGTGGGGCGCATGCCTCCGTCTACCAGAACATCGTTACGTTGATTGCCGTGAGCGGCGGATGGGTCCTTCTCGGCGAGCCGGTGCTGATCGGACAAGTCATCGGCGGACTGGTAATGATCGCCGGAGTCCTGGTTATCCGACGGGGTCGACGACCCGCGGTTCCTGTGGGGCCTGCTTTTGCGAAACCAGCCCTGAAATAACATCGACAATGGCGGTATCGTCGCGGGGATCCACGGCGCGCAGATCGAGGATTAACTGGTCGTTGCGGATTCGCCCGAATATTGGCCGATTCGCTGTGCGGAGCATCGCGGCCAGCTCGTCGACCGTGTGAGACGCGGGTCGCAAGACGACACACCAGGCCGGGAGAAACTGGTCGGGCAAGCTGCCGCCCCCCAACGTCGCCTGCCCGAGTTCGGTGGTGACCGAGGCAAACAGGGATTGTCCACTCAATTGACTGGCAATCCGCTCGGCCCGCAAACGAAGGTTTTCGACCGGAGTCGAGAGCATGGCCAGCAAGGGGATGGCATCTTTCGCCTTTTCCTTGTCCCGGTACAGCCGCAACGTTGCCGCCAATCCTGCCAACGTCACCTTGTCGACTCGCACCGCCCGCGTCATCGGATGCCGCTTGACTTTTTCCACAAGCGCATCGTCGCCCACAATGATGCCGCATTGCGGTCCCCCGACAAGCTTGTCTCCACTGAACAGGACAAGACTGGCTCCCGTCTCGATGCTCTCGCGCACTATGGGCTCATCGCGCAGGCCAAATTCCGCAAAATCGATCAACGCTCCCGATCCGACGTCGTCGATGACCGGCAAGCCATGTTTTCGGCCCAGTTTCACCAGCGCCGCCAGCGAAACCGATTCCGTAAATCCGACGACGCGGAAGTTGCTGGGATGCACGCGGAGAATTGCACCTGTCTCCTCGCCGATCGCCGACTCGTAATCCTCGATTCGCGTCTTGTTCGTCGTGCCCACTTCACGAAGCCGCGCGCCACTGCACTGCATGACATCGGGCAAGCGGTAACTTCCCCCGATTTCCACAAGTTCGCCCCGCGATACGATGACTTCCTTGCCGGACGCGAGCGCCGACAGTGTCAACATGGTCGCCGCGGCGTTGTTATTGACAACAGTCGCCGATGCGGCGCCGGTCAATTCGCGCAATAATCTTTTGACAGCTACATCCCGCTGGCTCCGTTTTCCCGTTTTCAGGTCGACTTCCACACTTGCATAACCTCTTGCCATCAACACCATTTCGTTGATCGCTTCCTGGGCCAGCGGAGCTCGCCCCAGACCGGTATGCAGCAAGACTCCGGTCGCATTGATGACCGGCTGCAACGGCGGTTTCTCTTCCCCCGAAATCCAGCTGGCGATTGATTCGGCCAGTTCCTGGGGCGTGGGAATATGAGCCCCTTCCGCAGCACTGGCAAGTTCGTCGCGTACCCGATCAAGAAACGTCCGAACGCCGCTGACGACAACGTTATGATTGGCAGAATTGACCAGCGCCCTGAGCTGGGGACTGTCCAGCATCTGGCTGACCGATGGAAGCTTGCGAAACGGATTGTTGATGCCCGGCATTTCTTTCTCCTGCAACAAGGCCCTGGATAAGCACTATCCGCCAGGCAACTGATTGTAGGGCAGGCACAGCGCTGCGCCAAACAAACGAGAGATCTGCCCGGCAAAAGCCCGACAGACGGTAGCTGATGTCCCAATTACCTGTGGTCACCTGCGCCACTTTCGCGCCCCTGCCCCGAATCCTTTTGGCGCTGCTCGCGTTGCATGTCGTCGATTTCCATCTGCCGGACACGGGCTTCCATTTCCTTGCCGGGCTTGAAAGTCACCACGTATTTGGGCGGAACGTGGACATTGTCGCCGGTTCTGGGATTGCGTGCTTTCCGCGGAGCCCGTTTCTTGACCTCAAACACGCCGAAATTCCGCAATTCAATTCGCCCATCCATGACCAGAGTTTCGACAATCGAATCGAAGGTCATTTGCACAATATCCTTGGTGGTCTGTTGCGTCAGACCCATGTGCTCCGAAATCGCCTTGACCATTTCCTTTTTAGTCATCAATCTTTCGGGGTCGGCCAACAAAGGGGCGGCTTTTTCGGGCTGGAAATTTGACGCAAGTGTAAGCGGGACAACAACTAAAGTCAATTCCGAAACCCGCAGCCCCCCGTTCCCGATCAATCGCCGCGTATTTTCAATCCTTGCGATTTACGGACCTCCCGCCAGGAAGAAGGGCCTCCGGCGAGAATTTTCTGAGGGCTGGCGCCGGCATACCAATATGGCCTGGAAAAGGACTCGCGCGGGAGTCGACCGGATCCCCATGGCTTTGTCTGCCTCGTACTCGTACTCAGCATCGCGGTACTCGTGCTCGTACTCGATTTGTTGGCTGGTCGCGCCGTCCCGATCGCGACCTCCCCGGTAGCTGATCTTGCGTCAAAAAACTGAAACGCGGAGAAGCAGAGAAGCTATGGAGCCCCATGGCGTTGTCTGCCTCGTACTCGTACTCAGCATCGCGGTACTCGTGCTCGTACTCGATTCGTTGGCTGGTCGCGCCGTCCCGATCGCGACCTCCCCGGTAACTGATCTTGCGTCAAAAAATTGAAACGCAGAGACGCTATGGAGCCCCAAGGCTTCATCTGCCTCGTACTCAGCGTCCCCGCATCAAAGCCCCGGGCGGCCTGATTCGGCCAAGTACCGCAGGTCGATCGCTTCCGCAAATTTCATCGGCGAGTCAGCGCAAAAGCGGAAGTACAAACTGGGCTCGATCAGTTCAAGTTCCATCAGGGCAAACCGGTTGCCCGACGTCCTGACCAGGTCGACCCGGGCGTACAAGGGAATTTCATCCAGCGCACCCATGACCTTTTCCGCGGCGGCAAGCAACGCGGATTCTGGTGCAGGAAGTGGAATCACGCTGCCGCCATGTTCTTCCTGCACCCGAAAGTCACCTTTGCGCACCCGTTTAATAATCGAGTGACTTATCTGCCCGTCAAAGTAGATGACAGAATACTCGCCTTCATCGACAACGCTCGATATGAAAGGTTGTACCAGACAATCCATTCCCCGGAATCGCCCGCACAACTCGCCGAGATGCCCGTCGGCGGCGCCGCGATGCAATCGAAACGTATTGTCGGCGTTGGCGCCAAGAATCGGTTTCATGATCCATGTATCGGCGTTCATCTCTTTTTCCGCCTGACGCAGGTCAGAGAGGGTGACGCCGGTAAACTTCTTCGTGGGAATAATCTCGATCCCCAGCTTTTGGAGTTCAAACAGGTAGCTCTTCTGGATATTCCAGCGAACCGTGGCCAAAGAGTTCAGGAGGATGGTGCCGGACCGGTCGATTTTCGTCAGCACGTCCAGAAACCGGCCGACATCAACCTGATAGTCCCAGGTGCTGCGAATGACCACCAGATCCCACTGCCCCCAATCCGCAGAGTCAGTCCAGGGAATTTCCGAAACGTCCCATCCAAGCTGTCGCAACGGCTCATGAACCAGCTCGTCGTCAATAAACCATCCTTCGCGATCGGCAATGGACAAAAAGGCGCAGGTGGGCATGGATTCACTTTTTCGAATTCAATGGGAGGGAAATCGAGGCAGGAATTACGGCGAGCAGGAACCGTGTCGTTCTCAAGACGAGGAGGTTGGGCCATCCGTTCGTCTAGACGCGGAATGTTGTTCGTTGTTCCTCAATCTGTTCCAGGGAATAGAGTTTCCCCTTCCCGCTTCCTGGGCAGGCTTCGCAAGTTGCCGCCCAGGCTTCCGGAGTCCGCAAATTGGAGTCCCAGAAAGGCCAGGTACGGCATTGGCGCGGGCGGTACTCGTACACGTTGCAACGGCGGGTTCCATTGTCAAAGAACACACAGTCCCCGTTGGAAAACTCGACGAGACTCTTGCGAACGCCGACGCGGCGCACGTACTTCGCCTCGAAAGCGTTCACATCGTCAAAGCCGGTTGCTTTGGCAAGTGCGGCGATTTCAACGTCGTTGACCCACACAAATCCCGGTGCGCCGGTACAACAGTCGCCGCATCCCGTGCATTTGAACTTCAGGCCCTCGGAATACCATGGCTCTTCGACTTTACGATGCCCCAAATTCAACCCCCGATCTCGTTCATGGCTCTCGACGGCTTTTGAAATCCGGGCTCGCCGATCCCATGTGCCTTTTTCTTCCCGGAAACACATTCCAGAATAATCGATTCGAGGTCGGCATCGCCAGCACCCTCTCGAAGCGGATTTTTCAGGTCCCACTCGGTTTGTGAAAAAAGGCAGTTGCGGATCTTTCCGTCTGCCGTCAGGCGAAGCCGGTTGCACGATTCGCAAAAAGGCTTTGAAACCGGGTTGATGAACCCAACCCGGGATACGCCATCGGCAAATACATAATCCCGCGCCGGCTGCGCAGGATCATTTCCCGGAACCGGGCGCAGTACTCCAAACTCCTGTTCAATAATTTCAAGGATCTTGTCCCCCGACAACACGTTTTCCGGCGACCACTCGCCTGTCGAATTCAATGGCATGAACTCAATGAAGCGTAGTGTCATTCCCCGATCTCTGGCAAACCGGACCAGGGGAACGATTTGCGATTCAATCATCCCCCGGATCGCCACCGCATTGAGCCGAATATCCCTGAACCCCGCGTCGCTGGCTGCGGCGATTCCCGCCAGTGCTGCCTCCAGTTCGTCGCGTCGTGCGATTTCAATGAATTGCTGCCGGTCGAGGGTATCGAGACTGATATTCAGGCGATCCAGACCTGCTTCCCGTAATGCCACGGCGAACTCGCCCAGAAGAATGCCATTCGTTGTCATGGCGATTTCCTCAAGCCGTTGAATTCGCCGCAGCTCCCTGATCAACTCGGGCAAACCGCGCCGCACCAGGGGTTCGCCTCCTGTGAGCCGCAATTTACGGATACCAAGCCCGCAGAAAACCTTGATGATTCTGGCAAGTTCCTCAAAACTCAAGAGCCAGGGTCTGGGCATGAACTGGATCTGTTCCGACGGCATGCAATAGGTGCAACGGATATTGCACCGGTCGGTAACGCTGACCCGCAATGAACTGTGCTTTCGCCCAAATGCATCGACAAGGCGCGAAGCACCTGCGTCCGGCAAATCTGCGGTTTTCTGTTCCATTGAATCAGCGATCATCGTTCCACCGGGCTCCAGAATGGTCATCTACATTCTACAACCCGGTGCAAGGGGCAGGGAATCGCCGTCATATCACTCGAATTCTGCCTCAGGAACATTAAGATGGCGGTCATGGCCGCAAAAAAAAGAAAAAGTACCAGCCTGACCCGTGTATTTCACGTATCGGCAGAAGATATCGGGAAACCGCTCTGCCGTTTCCTCGCGAGAAAACTGCCGGAATTGCCGGCGCAAACGGTGCGCAAAAGTGCTTCGGCCCGACACATTCAGTTGAATGGCAATCTATGCCTTGATGGAAACCGGTTGCTCAGGAAAGGAGACGTCGTCAAGTACTTTGCCTATCCTCTGGCTCCGGCCGCAAATGCCGATGACATCAACATTCTTTATCGGGACCGACACCTGGTCGTGGTCGACAAACCATCGGGACTCACATCGGTACGGGAGCCATCGCGCTCCAGGTCGCGCCGGGAAACCAAAGGCCGCAGACAGGCGACCCTCGAGGACCTGCTCCCCGCCGTTTTGGACCGTGACACCCCGCCTTTCCGAACGGCAAAAACGGGACTTGAATCCGCTGTTTCGCGCGGTGGCAAAGCGCAAGGCCGGCCCGGGACGACGATGGTCTTCCCCGTCCATCGGCTCGACCGCGATACGAGCGGTTTGATGCTTTTTGCCTTGACGAAAGAAGCCGCCGACCGACTGGTCGACATGTTTCTTCACCACAAGGTATCGAGAACCTATCGAGCGGTCGCCTTGGGCGAGATCAGGAGCCCGGGAATGACGATCGATACGTTTTTTGACCGGGACCGGGGGGATGGTTTGCGGGGAAGTGTGGCAACTCCTTCACCCGGGTCGCAACGCGCGATCACCCATGTTCGCCCGATTGCCAGGCTGGGATCCTTTACGCTCGCTGAATGTCGCCTGGAGACTGGACGAACCCATCAAATTCGAATCCACCTGGCGGAGAGCGGTCACATGGTCTGCGGCGAGAAAATGTACGTGCGTCAACCAGGGGGAAAAAGGATTCTGGATGAAAGCGGAGCGCCGCGCCTCGCCTTGCATGCGTATCGCCTGGAGTTCCGGCATCCGATAACCGGCAAGCCGATTGCCGTGGAATCGCCCCTTCCCAAAGACTTGTCGGCCTTCGTGAATCGTCTCCAGGCGTCATCGCGAAAATAACGGGACGAATCGCCAGTTGCTTCAGGCGTCATTCAGCCGATCGGGCTCCGGATGGACCCAGTGGGTCTCCCCGTCGGGGCTGACTTCCTGCTTCCAGACGGGCACAACGCGTTTCACTTCATCGATCAGCCAGGTCGCCGCTTCGAACGAGGCCTTTCGGTGTGCACTGCTTGCCGCCACGGCAAGACTGGCCTCACCGGGCAGCACGGTACCGATCCTGTGGACCAGTGCAACGCCGAATAATTCCCACCGCCTGGCCGCTTCCACGCAAAGATTTCGCATTTCCCGGCGAGCCATGCCTTCAAAACATTCGTAACGCAGCTCGATCGTTTCGGTCTCCCCCGTGAACCTCCTCGTTGTTCCGAGAAACAGCAGATTGGCGCCGGCGTCGGGATTGCGAACCAGTGCCATCACGCTCTCCGGATCGATGGCATGCCCCGTAACCTGAACGTGTATGGTCGGCTGCAACATCCGGACTCTCCTAACCTCCGCTTACCGGGGGGATACAGGCGATCTCACTGTCCGATTCGACGACAACATCATCCTTGACGTACGACTCGTCGATGGCGAAGCGGCAATACGGCAGAATCCGCCCGATTGGAGGAAAATCGGAAAGCAGCGCCGATCGCAGATCCCCGATCGTGGCTCTTTCCGGCAACGTCACATCGACACTGTCGTTTTCGCACAAATCCCGTGCTCCCGCAAACATCAGGACCCGAACTTTCATGAGATATTCAATGCTCCGCTACGTCGGTCAAAAAGGTCATCCAGCTCCGGCATCAGGCCGTACGCGTGAGCGAGGATCTTGATGGGGTGTATTGTCGATTTTACCGTCCCCTGTTCCATCTGGATCTTGCAAGTGCTGCACTCTGTGCATCCGGCAGTAATATGGGGTTCGCGAACGGCCGCGATCAGCGGCAATCCACAGCGGAGGCTGCGGCGGAAATTGGAACGGATCAGACCGTACGTCCCCGCCATGCCGGAACACCCCTTTTCGATTCGCTCGACTTTCAGCCCGGGGACCAGCCGGAGCAGGTTCATTCCGGCAACGACATGGCCCAGCACGCGTTGATGACAGGGCAAATGGTAGCCAACGGTGTAATTCAACGGCCGAAAATCGAGTTCCAGCTTCCCGGTGAGGTGCAATTGCCAGAGGAAGTTGCTCAGATCCGTACAGTTTTGCGAAACCAGTTTCGCGTCCGGATCCGTTAGCAGCTTGAGGTACTCGTGCCGAAGTGCCAGCGCGGCCGACGATTCTGCCGTCACGATGTGAAAACCCTGGCGGACTCCTTCCGCGAGCAGCTCGACATTTTTCGCGGCGATCGTCCGGGCGCGGTCCAGCACACCAGCCGAAATCATCGACATGCCGGAAATTTGCTGGCCAGGCGGGACGTAGACTTCAAAACCGTTGTGCTTCAACACGGCGCAGGCCGCCATGCCCAGTTCGACATCATTCCAGTTGGCAAAGGCATCGACGAAATAAAGCACCTTGCGCCCTTCGCGGCGCGGAGGTTGCGACAGTCGCTGTTTTGCAGCCCATCTCATAAACGACCGATTCGAAAACAGGGGGAGTTTTCTCGATTGGGCGATTCCAAAAAGCCGGTCGAGAGCCCAGCGCATGACCCGATTGCCGATCATCCAGTTGGCCAGTCTCGGAACACGGCTTGCAACGGCATAAAGGACATCAAGCCGGGTCAGCAACCATTCCGACATCCGCAAACCGTTGACGGCAATGTGTTGTGCTTTCGCCTCAATCACCAGCCCCGGAATATCGACGCCCGCCGGGCACTCGATACGGCATTGGTGGCAATTCACGCAAAGGTCAGCAACCTGCTTGAGCGACTCGGAGTTCAACTGTTCCGGCGGAATGCTCCCGTTCAGAAAGCCGCGAATCAGATTGGCCTTGGCGCGGGGGGACGCCTCCTCACGGGGATTCAGCCGGAAGATGGGACACATCCGTTCGTCCGGCGAACTTGTCCGACAGCGCGCACACCCGTTGCATTGGGCAGCTTCCATGGCAATCTGCGGCAAGCTGATCGCAGTCTGCGGCTCAATCGTACCTTTTGTTTTTCTGAGTTTTCCCTTGCGCAACAGGCCCTGACGTTCCACTTTGGCCGCCGGCACGGTAAGGGGAATCTCCTCGCCCGCCTCGACGGTCCTGACATCGGACAACAGCGGCGTTGTCTTGCGCAAATGCCGCGTCCACTGGAAAGTACCGTCCGAGACAATCTTTCCCGGATTCAAAATATTGCCGGGATCAAATACGGCTTTGACCTCGGCAAAGACGTCATACAGCCGTCCATATTGCCTGCGCAGCCAGGGGGTGCGGATCAGCCCGTCGCCATGAGACCCCGTGATGGTTCCATTGAGCTTGAGTACAAGTTCGAACAGCATGGCCGCCAGTGATTCCAGCCTTGCAATGTCGGTGGTGTCCGAGATATCCAGCTGGGGCCGCAAGTGAACGACGCCCTGCCCGACATGGGCAAAGACCGTTGCGGTGACTTCACACTTGTTAAGGATGGCGGGAAGTTCACGGAACAGTTCGGGCAAATGTTCCGGGGCGACGGCGATGTCCTCGACAAATGGAATCGCCTGCCGCGAACCCTTCATGGCAAATTGCATGGGAACACCCCTGCGGGCCATTCGCCAGAAGAAATTCCTTTCATCGGTGTTGCAGGTCGACCGGGTCCACGCCGCCTGCCTGCTCTGGCGGAATCTTTGCTCAAGCGCCGAAACACGCGATCGCAGTTCCGGCCCCGCCTCGGCCTGGATTTCCACCAACAACATGGCTTCCGCCGTCTCGGGAACCAGTTGCTGGAAACGTTCATCACTCGATCGGATGAGTGAAAGCAGGCGCCGGTCGAGCAGGTCGCACGCGGAAACGTCCTCCTGCAAGACATCGAGGGCGCAGCGAACCGCGTTTTGCATCTGGTCGAAAAACAGGAGCACAACACCGCGATGACGGGGCAAGGGAAGCGTTCCCAGTACCGCTTCCGTTATGATCGCCAAAGTACCTTCCGAACCGGTGATCAGGCGGGCGAGATCCAGCTGCCCGTTTAACACGATATCGGCGACGTTGTAGCCGGCATGATTCGACCGCGTTTTCGGCTGGCATTCTTCAATCACTTGCCGACGTCGTCCGAGAACCAGCTCGATTTGGGCCGCAAGTCGCCTTGATTCCGGGTCGGGCAAGGCGCCGGCACCGACTTCGATGATCGAGCCATCCGCCATCACCAACTGCAGCTTTCGCACCCAGTCCCTCGGCGAGCCGTACTTCAGCCAGTGGCTGCCCGTCGAGTCGAGCGCCAGGGTTCCGCCGATCGTGCTGACGCTGCGCGTTGCCGGATCGGGTCCAAACAGCCGTCCGAAGCGATCCAGTTGCCGGTTGATATTGGCAAGGACAGCCCCGGGCTGCACCCGGACGGTTTCTTCCCCCGGCGCGGCCTGGATCCGCCGCATATAGACGGAAAAGTCCAGCACGATTCCCGGCCCCAGCACGCCGCCGACCACATTGGACCCGGAACCGCGCGGATGCACGGGAATCCGGTTTTCTGCGGCATAGCGGACGACGGCGGCAACATCGCCGGCATTCCGCGGCCGGACGACGGCCGCCGGTACAATTTCCAGCACGCTGGCGTCTGTGGCGTACATCTGACGATTGAGGTCATCGCAGAAAACGTCACCGGAAATCAGCCCGCGCAGATCGGCCTCGATACGCGCTTGTTCTGGATTCATGTAGGGTGGCGGGGCTCCGGCCGGGTGCTTGAAAGGCAAAATAGCGGATGGAAGGGCCTGTTCCTGATTCTAGCCCGGTTTTGCGGCAATTGACAACGCGACGGCAAGATTCGATTCGGCACGTCTTTTTTTTTGCCCTCACCCCCCATGTCCTCTGGAAATCAGCCGGTTTTTTGTGTTTCAATATGAAGTTCCAGGCCACGCCCCTGGAGGAAGACCGCTTTTCGATCCGCCCGGAGTAGCTGATTGATGAAACGATTGCTCATTATGCGCCATGCCAAGTCCAGCCGGGATGACGCGAGCATAACCGATCACGACCGCCCGCTGAACGAACGTGGCAACCGGGTTGCCCCCCTGATGGGGAAGTTTGCCCGGTCGCAGAACCTGAAACCGGACCTGATCCTGACGTCAACGGCAAAACGGGCGCTCAGGACAGCAGAGCTGTTCACATCGGGCTTCGGTGCGAAACTTCCCATGTGCGTCGAGAAAAGTCTTTACAACGCCGACGTCGAGCAATTCTGCGATACAGTTCGCGAAGTCGCCGACAACGAATCGACCCTGATGGTGGTATCCCACAACCCGGGCGTTGAACGATGGATCTATGCTCTTACCGGGAAATTCGAAACGGTCCCCACGGCGACGATTGCCGTTGTCAGTCTCTCGAACAAAATGGACTGGTGTGATCTGTCCAGCCTCACCAGCGGACAACTCGAGCACATCTGGCGCCCGCGGGAAGTACTCGAAGGGGAAACCGAAGATTAATGCGGAACACGATTTGTCGTTGTACGCTCCGAAGACCGGCTCATTCGGCCACGACATCTTCTGTGGGTCACACGGCTTCCCGCAACTTCATGATGGGCGGATTCGTATCTGCCATCTCCATGATCAGTCGCCGAAAACTGGACAGGCTGCCAGGGGTCACCCGGCCGGCAACGCGCGGAACCATGCACCCGGTCAGCTCGGGAACAGAAAGAGGCATCTGGTCGATATGCATAAGGCCCATCATTCCGGCCGAAGCGGCATTCAGGCTCATGCTTCTGTAGTTGAATTCCCGTGCTTCCATCCAGCGCGCATTCATCAACCGCCCGAGCTCACTTGCCAATAGTCCGTTTTCGTCCATCCCTCCTCCTCCCACGAGCTCGAAACGGGCGGTCGGGTTCCCTGTGTCGCTTTCGCTGGCAAAGTCTGCGATTGCCCGGGCGCAGACAGCCGCCAGCGTCTTGAGCATGTCGCTGACCGGAATCCTGTTTTCCCGCACAAAACGAGACGCCAGTTCCGCTGTTTTCTGCCGTTTTTCCGTCGCTGCCGGATGCGACGAATCCTGCACTTCGGTCGTGCATTGCATAAGAAAAGTCGCCAGCTGGTCGGAAACACTCCCTTGGGCACCCAGCCGACTACGGTCCATCGCCGACATGCCTTGCAAGCCCGACGAGGCCAACATGGCCGTCTCCAGGTTCAGGCCAGGAAGCATCAAATGCCTCAGCCCCGGCAGGTGATCATCCACGCCATCCGATGGTGGAATCAGACATACCCGGCAATCGCTCCCCCAATGGACAAGAATCCGGATTGAACTCGCCATGCGATGGTGCCGGTCGGCAAACAACAGCCACCAGGCAAGCGGCTCGACAGGCCATCCCCTGCCCCCTCCGGCAAGATCGCGCAGCGGCAACCCGTCGATCACGCAGAACCCCAGCATTTCCGCCAACAACGAGGCAGAGACCATTGGCTCCCAAGACAGGGCACCATCGAAGTCCCGGACCCAGATGCCCGGGTCGTCGACACATACGGCAAGCAGCTTCCTTTCGCTGTTTTGCGAAATCGAAAGGACCTGTTGCGCTGCGAGGGCCAGTTGCCCGGTGAAGTCACTTCGCAATTGACTCAGCTCGTCCAGCCGCGACGCCGCCGCCGTTTGCCAGCGCCGGCAAGCATCGGCGACCGGACCCGCCGGATGAAAGGTCCGATGCTCGATCCACATCGGACGAAGACATTTGCCGCGCCCCCGTGCAAGCAGGAGCGCGGCATCGATTCTCGAAAAATCCTGTCCGGGATACAAACCCAGAACCAGCCTCCTGGCATCTCCCAGGCGGTATCGGTCGATCAGCTGGACAAACTCGGGCTGGTCCCGCATGTCGGAAGGCCGGTCAGGCCACCACTCGCAAGGGAGTGACATTCATCGAACGAAGAACCCCTTCTACAAACTCTTCAAAAATCCTCATTTCCAGCGCGGAGGCAAAATCGCTTTCCGGATGGAACTGCGTTCCCATGGCAAACCAGTCCGGCTGATTGCTCTCGATGGCCTCGATGACGCCATCCGGACATCGTGCCGTGACGTCGAATCCAGGAGCAACTTCGTCGATCGCCATGTGATGCCGGCTGATCACACGAATCTCGCCCTCACCAAATACACGGGACATCAGCGACCGCGGTACGATATTCAGGCTGTGCCGGTGCGATACATCGTTGGCATCGCGATGCGGCAGCGCTTCCGGCATATCTTCCGGCAAATGGAGAAACAGGTTCCCCCCCTGGCTGACGTTCAGCAATTGCATTCCAGCGCCGATGCCGAAAACGGGAAGCCTCCGCTCGGCGGCGACGCGAATCAGCATCCGGTCAAAAGTCTCCCGGCGAGCTTCCATCGGACGGACCGTCGGGTGCAAACGAAAGCCGTCCCTGCGCGGATCCAGATCCGCTCCTCCCACCAGAACCAGACCGTCCAGCCGGTCGACCATTGTGTTGACACTTTCCTCATTTTCCACGGGTGGCAAGAGCACCGGGACTCCCCCTGCCTGGGCAATGCAGTCGTAATAGCCGGCAGCCACATAGGTAAATGCGGGCTGATTTCCTTGCGCACGACGAAAATCCCCGTTGATGCCGATTACCGGTTTGGTCATGGTCCTATCCCTCTTGTAGTTCTGGCTCTTCTTGAACCAAAATAAATGGTCTGGATGCCCAGATCCGCCCAACAAGAGATCGCGTCAGAGCCGGCTGAAAACGCCTTGACCCTTCAATCCATCAGTCCAACCCGGAAACCGCCAGACATCCCCGCAGGAATCGGCAAGTTCCGTAACTGACAAATTGAATTCGCTTTGGCTGTTTCCGACGTCCGGGGTCGTCATGATCCCGTCGGAAAGTCTGGATGGATGAAAAAGTCCCTTTTCTCCCCCTGGCGGGTTGGGAAACCGACGTCTCCCGGTGAGAAAGTTGATCGAAATAACCAACGGGCAAAGTTTGTCCATTGGAGCCGGTTAACGCTACAAAGCACATGCAAGTTGCGTGACAGCATCGATGCTTGCACCGAATGTTGTGCTTGCACCTGGCCGCCTTGGCGACGAATTTCAAGGAATCGAAACACGACTTGTCCTGCTTCATCGGCAAACTTTGCCAATATTCCCGGAGTTTGCCGGAAAAACCCTATCGTTGATGTGCCGAGTTTCTCCCGCTGCGTTCAATGGAATTTCAATATCAAAACGTTTGCATCGAGTCGATCGGCTACACGATCCCGGCCTCGATCGTTTCCTCCACGGACCTGGAAAATCGTCTTGGTCCGGTCTACGAACGCCTGAAGCTTCCGGCGGGCCGTCTCGAGCTGATGACGGGTATCCAGGAACGCCGGTTCTGGCCGCTCGATGCGTCGATTTCATCGATTAGCGCGAACAGCTGCGAAAATGCCCTGAACGCCGTCGATTTTGATAGGGATCAGATCGGGTTGCTGGTTCATGGTTCGGTCTGTCGCGATCATCTTGAGCCGGCAACCGCTTGTCGCGTGCATCATTTGCTGGGGCTCCCGACCTCATCGCAGATTTACGATGTTTCCAATGCCTGCCTCGGAATTCTGAATGGAATGGTTCAGGCGGCGAACATGATTGAACTTGGCCAGATTCGGTCGGCGCTGGTTGTCGGATCGGAAAACGGACGCGGTCTGGTTGAGATGACGATCCGCGCGCTGAACGAGGACCTTTCCTTGACGCGAAAATCGATCAAGAACTCGATCGCATCGCTCACCATTGGCTCGGCAAGCTGTGCCGTGCTACTGACGCAAACTTCGTTGGCTCGAAGCGGAACCCGAATGGTCGGAGGTGCGGTATCAGCCAACACACGATTTAACGAACTTTGCCAAAGCCTGGGCGACCAGGCAGGTCAGCATATGATGCCGTTAATGGAAACGGATTCGGAGACCCTGATGATGGAAGGGATCGAAACCGGAAAGATGACCTTCCCGCGGTTTCTTGGGGCTACGGGCTGGGCTTGTGATTCGATCGCCCGAACTGTCTGTCATCAGGTTGGAACGACCCACCGGAAACTGATGCTCGAATCGATCGGCGTCGACCCGGCTCGCGACCTTGCCACGTTCCCCTGGCTTGGCAATACCGGTTCGGCAGCGCTTCCGGTGACGCTGGCCCGTACGGTCGAAGAGAACTTCCTCAATCCAGGGGACAAGGCCGCGTTATTGGGAATTGGGTCCGGAATCAATTGCCTGATGATTGGTCTTGAAACAGGACCGGGCCGAATCGCGATTGCGGCAACCGAGTCCGACGAATTTTCTTCAACCCGGCGCGGCAAATGATCCTGGGACGAACAGGAACTGTACACAACCGTATCGAATCCAAAAGAGGGACGCGATGATTGTTTTTCACCATTCGTTTTGCAGAAACATCGCATTCTGGCTCGTTAGTTTCCTGTCGCTGACGGCGGCAACGCATTTGTCTGCCCATCCGCAGGAAAACACCGCTGGGGAATCTTCCGCCCCGGTCGCAATCGTCGGCGTCAATATTGTCGATGTCGAAGGCAACCGGCTCATCGAGAACCAAACGATTCTGGTTGAAAATGGCAAGATTAAATCGATCACCCCGTCCGCTGATCCCGCAGCCGTCGTGCCGGAAACGGCGGTCATTATTGAAGCGAAGGGCAAATTCGCGATCCCCGGGCTGTGGGATATGCATATCCATTGGTACGACCAGGCCTCCATGGCCCTGTTTCCTGCGAATGGAGTCACTGGCGTCCGGGTCATGTTCGGTTCGCCGGGACATCATGCCTGGCGGAAGGCTTTTGATGACGGGACACGGCTCGGACCGCGAATGATGATCGGCAGTCTGATCATCGATGGCCCAAAGCCCATCTGGCCAGGTTCGATCATTGCGGCGGACGCCGAAGGGGGGAAAACCGCCGTTCAAAAAGTGCTCGATGCCCGCGCAGATTTCGCCAAAGTCTATTCGCTTCTCTCCCGGGAGGCCTATTTTTCCATCCTCGAGGAAGCGAAAGCAAAGCAATTGCCCGTCGATGGACACGTTCCGATGTTGGTCTCCGTTGAAGAAGCCTCCCGCGCCGGCCAGCGTTCGATGGAACACCTTTACGAAGTCATCATTTCCTGTTCGGCACGTGAAGAGGAATTGAGGGCCTTGCAACGGGAGTGCATCGCAGAAACCGGCGAATCGCGGACCTATTATGAAAACAGGGAACTACAGCGGAAAATCAGCGAGATGGCCCTGGAGTCGTTCGATCATGAAAAAGCAGATCGAATTATCCGCGTACTTGCGGAAAACCGGTCCTGGCAGTGCCCGACGCTGACCGTGCTGCGCAACCTGACATGGCTGACGTCCCCCGAAATTCAGCAAAACGAGAATTTGATATACATTCCGAAGTTCGTGCGGGGAATGATCGCCCCCACCGAACATCGCGAACCTCGCGATGAGGCTTCCCAGGCCAGGGCCGAAGCGCGGCACCGGCTGAATCTCGAACTGCTCGGAAACATGCACAAAGCCGGCGTTCCCATACTCGCCGGAACCGATTGTCTGAACCCGTTTTGCCTCCCCGGATTCAGCCTCCATACGGAACTGGAACTGCTTGTCGAAGCCGGCCTGAAGCCATACGAAGCACTTGCCGCCGCGACGATTAATGCCTGGAGGTTTCAGGGGAAAGAGTCGGAGGGAGGGACGATCGCCGCCGGAAAACTCGCCGATCTGGTGATTCTGGACAGCAATCCGCTGGAGGATATCCGGAATACGAAAAAGATCCACGCGGTAGTGCTGCGCGGCAAGGTTCTCGAAAAGGGAGAACTTGACCGGATTCTGGAAAGCTTCCGCTCGGAGTGATTTGATTTCCCACGGGCCCGCCTCCGGTCATCAATTCCCGGGACGCAATGAGAAAAGGCCGACGAAACATGTGTCTCGCCGGCCTTGATCGATAAGACCGTTTTTTTCCGGTTGTCAGGCTTTGTATTTCAAAAGCCTTTCTGCGTTAAACCTTGTTGCGACGATTGCGGCGAACCAGACCCAAAATCGAGGCGATCGATACGATCCCAAGCATCGATGGCTCGGGAACAACGCTGTAATGGATGTTTCCAACAAAGGCCCGCGGCGTGAACTGGGTTCCGCCAAACGCAGCGGTTCCGGTTCGGCTGATGTTGGTGAACAATGCAAGATTCGCGTCGTTGTAGTTGCTGGTCGATGACGTGCCGGTTCCAAAATACCGGATCCCCGCACCCGTCGTGATGCTGTGCAAATAAACGGCAACTGTATTGCCGGCTGTAATCGAAATCGGATTGACAAGCGGGCTTAGAGGTACCGTTACCGAAGTTCCGGCTCCGGTGCCCGTAATCGTTTCGCTAAGCGTCCATCCAACGCTGCTGGTTGTGAAACCGACGTAACTGCCCGGCCGCGTCCAGACCTCGATATTTGCCAATACGGTTCCATTCAATTGTGTGTCAAACGCCTGAATAACAAGAGTGCTGCCGCCAATGGACGTCAAGTCCATAAAGATACCACCACTTCCGTTGTTGGAATTGGTTCCTGTGCTGAGGATGTCGGCTCTGGCATTTGTCGCAAGTGACATACTCGCAACGATGGCCAACGCCAAAATCATGCGTGTTTTGGAATACACTGCTGGCTCCTGCTGATGCGTAGTTCGAGGTGGGAAAACAAATAACCGGATGGACGATGACCAACCCATTGCGCGCCGGGGTTCAACAAAGCGATTTGGCGCGATTAGGCAGGATGGCAAAACGTAAGGTAGCTTACCTACTCAATCCCGACCTGCAAGCTTTTTTGTCGACTTTTTCACACAAACGTGAGAATGGGCAAAAAACCGGATACGCGACTGCTATTATGGCAGAACGTTCGCGGAATATACCGTTCTTCGCCGTCCGACGATCCGCAGGAAACGGGGTGAACTCGTTGCCACTCTTGCAATTCGATCAATAGCGCCGCCGCCGGGATTTACGTGTTCGATCGCGGTTTCGCCACCAGGCGAGTTTGGAGAAGAACTGCCGGACGCGATGTTTTCGCTTGTCGCGATTCCAGCCGTCGTCATCGCGCTGAAACAGGCGGAAAGGGTTAATGGCCCGAAAGAACCTGGACATGCGCAACTTGCGCTGTTCCCTGCGAAAATCATCTCGATCGCTGCTGGAATCCTGCGGGCGGACAATGTTTGGGCGATCGGGTCCACGAAACAGATCGATGCTTCCGACTCGACGCGTGCCACAACAACGGCATCGATAAAAACCAAAGAAAACAATCGTTCCCAGTGTCAGGACCCGATAGAAAATCCTGTTACCCCGACCGCGAATAGCAAGGAAATGATGATCCTTGCGCTTGCAATTCTTGCACCATATTTCGCGGCGAGTTGGTGCAAAGTCATCGGTCCTGACATCGTCGATGATGTTTTCAGGCCATTCATCATGCAACTCGTTGTCTGCCCGACCGAGCATACAAACACGTTCTGGAAAAAGTCAGATGCCGCGACAGACAGGGGTGCAACGAGCGGACCGCTTGTCTAATATCATAATTTGCCGGGCGATGGGAGAAACAGTCAGGCGCCAGTTTGCCAATATTCCCGGCCGGGATTGGCTTCCGGTTGTTCGGCACTTCGCGGATTTTCCGGTAAAACCGGGTCTGCCAGCCCAATATCACGATTCAGTTGCCCGGACGATACGGCTTTTTGCCGCGGCGCTTTCGCTCGTTGTTGACATATTCGATCGCCATGGGTTCGCGTGCCAGGAACCGAACAAGCTGGCTTGAGGAGCATCCGGTTTCCGGTGCAACGGCAGCGACCTCGAAGTCGCTGGACGCCAGTCGATCGAGGAACTCAGCGAGCAAAGACGGATAATCCTCGTGATGGGCCGACACGATGAGCTTGCCGGCGGCTGTCCAGGTGTTCCAGAGTGAAGAATTGGGGATGGACTCGTTCGCGTCGCGAGGCGTCCGCCAGCCAATCGCCAGCGCAAGCCGCAGCCGGAACAGGGCAACCTTGCGATTCTCCAGCTGACTTCTGCGCTCGCTGGCCTGACCGATAATGCCCGTCGGCAAGTGGGTGATCACGATGGCCGTCTCAACCTTGTTGCGATGTTGGCCCCCCGGGCCGGATCCGCGGGTGCGCCGAACCTGGCATTCTTTGAGAAGAGTTGCCTCAGGCAAAGCGGCCGGATGGGGCAAACGGGTCATTTTTTTTCGTGTGGCTATTCAAAACGGCCAGGATTTGCCCAGTGCGTCCTTCTGGATCGTCGTCAACTTGCGAATGCCGGATTTGGCGGCTGCAACAAGGCTGGCAAGCTGTTTTTCGCTGAAAGTCGCTTCTTCGCCCGTTCCCTGTATTTCAACAAATTCGCCCCGCCCGGTCATGACGACATTCATGTCGACCTGGGCAGAAACATCCTGAAGGTAATCCAGATCCAGAGCGACCTTGCCATCGACGATTCCGGCACTGATCGCTGCGAGACTGTCGCGCAGCGGGAACCGGTCGGGATCGGGAAGTGTCTTCCGGATCGAATGGATCGCATCGACGAGGGCGACAAAAGCTCCGGTGATGCTGGCGGTTCGCGTCCCTCCATCGGCTTGCAGAACATCACAATCCACGGTGATCTGCACGGGACCAAGTGCATCCAGGTCGGCGACGGCACGCAGGCTTCGTCCAATCAACCGCTGTATTTCCGTAGTTCTGCCATCGACCTTGAGCCGGTCTCGCGCCTTCCGCGGACTGGTACTGCCGGGGAGCATGCTGTATTCCGCAGTGATCCAGCCACCTGACGACTCCTGTTTTCGAAGCCAGGGCGGGAGTTCGGTTTCGATGGAGGCGGTACATAAAACCACAGTTTCACCGCATTCGATCAATACACTTCCCGGTGCCCGGGAAGTGTATTTCCGGCGGATGCGCACCGGTCGGATCTCGCTGGTTCTTCTATGTATTGCCATTCCGTATCGTGCTCAAGTTCAGGATCAGACAGTCGATTATTGTCGCGCCGCAGGCTGGCTGCGCGGTGCGATCTTTTCCCATTCCCGCTTGAGCACATCGATCGTGTAACGAACTTGTTCCGGCTTGTGCAGGCAAGTCAAAAAGAACCGGACACGCGTCTGGTTTTCGTCAACGGCCGGATGAAGAATCGGCTGGGCATTGATTCCATTGTGGAAAAGGGCTTCCGAGAGCCGCAATGCAAGAAGAGAACTTCCGGTGATCACCGGAATAATCGGCGAATCCTTGCTGGGTCCGGTATTCAGTCCGGCTTCCTTGGCCAGGTCGAGGAAGAGGCGGGAAATCGAATTCAGTGCCTCGACACGTTCCGGCTCGCGAATCAGTTTGCGCAAGGACCCCAGCGCGGCGCCGACATTGCCAGGAGGCAAGCCGGCCGCGAAGACGAATCCGGGCGTGGTGTAACGCAGGTATTCCACGAGATTGTGGCGCGCCGCGATAAATCCCCCGGCACTGCCAAAGGACTTGCTGAGCGTTCCCATCCACATGTCGACATCGTCGCGGGGAATTCCGTAGACCTCGCCAAGACCCCGCCCGGTCTTGCCAAGCGTCCCGATGGAATGTGCTTCATCGACCAGCAACATGGCCTTGTGCCGTTTCTTGACTTCCACGAATCGGGCGAGATCGGGCGAGTCGCCGTCCATGCTGTATAGCCCTTCGATGGCGATCAGCACCCGGGCGTATTCGTGGCGGATTTCCGTGAGGATCGCGTCGAGTTCCTGCCAGCTGTTGTGGGTGAACGGCCGGCGTCGGGCCCCGGAAAGTTCTGCGCCCTTGATAATCGAGTTGTGCGCCAGGGCATCGTGCAAGATCAGGTCCCCGGCCTTGACCATGTGCCCGATAACGGACTCGTTCGTGGCATGCCCGCCGGCGAAGGTGATGACATCTTCAACACCGAGGAACCCGGCCAGCTCGCGCTCAAATTCCTTGTGAATCGTCTTTTCACCGGAGACGAGTCGGCTGGCGGAAACGCTTGTTCCGAACCGGCTGATCGCATCGATCGCCGCCTGGTTGACTTCCGGTTCGCCCGACATTCCCAGATAGTTGTAGCTGGAAAACGAAATCAGTTCCTGGCCGCCAATACGGGTCGTGTCGCCGATCCGTCCCTCGTGCACGCTGAAGTAGGGATTCCGGATACCGCTTTCTTCCACCAGCCGCCGCAAGCGGGCGTAGCGAATGAACTCGGGCATCTTTTCGATGACGTAATGAGACTCCGGTATCTCCAGAGGCCTGGCGGGTTTTTCCTTTTCCGCCGGCGGCGGCCCGGTTTCACTTGCCGGAGTTGCGGGAAGCACGACGTTGCTCCCCAGGTGTTCTTCGACAGCCGCGGCGACCTCGCCAATCGTTTCAATCTCCTGCAGGACCTCATCGGGAAACCGCGCACCAAAACTCTTTTCCAGCGCATTGGCGATCTGAAGGCGTTCCAGGGAATCAAGTCCCAGATCGACGACGATATTTGTCGTCGGAGAAAGCGATCTCGCCCTTTCGCGGGCAATCGAACGAACCGCGGCGTAGACAAGTTCGAGAATCTCCGGCTTGGCTTTTGGCAAAGCCACGGATTCGTCCGCATCGTTCTGCCCGGGTGAACCATCGTCGACCGACCATTTCGCGACGACCAGGAGCTTGCCCTCCCGATACTGTTGGCGGCAAGCATGACGCTGGACCTTGCCACTGGAAGTCTTGGGGATCGATCCGGATCGCACCAGCACGATTTCGTCCGGGGGAAGTTCGTGTTCGACGGTAACTTCCGACCGGATTCGCTGAATGGTCTCATCATGGACAACATCCGGCCCGCGATCGGTTTCGCAAACGACGACCAGCCTCTCCCGGTCCCAATGTTCGACGGCGAATGCCGCTGTCCCTCCGGTCCTGAGCCGGGTACTGGAGCGCTCGGCTGTGGCTTCGATGTCCTGGGGATAGCGATTGACACCCCGGATAATGATCATGTCCTTCAGGCGGCCCGCCACAAAAAGTTCGTTATCGAGGAAGAATCCGAGATCTCCCGTGCGCAAAAACTTCTTGTCCGGGTTGTCGGCCAGCGTCGCATGAAACGTCCGGGCGGTCTCTTCCGGTTTTTGCCAGTATCCCTGGCCGACGCTTTGGCTTGATACCCAGATTTCACCGATCTCATCGGCCTTCATCCGGCGTCGCGTTTCCGGATGGACGATGACGACTTCTTCGTCCATAAGCGTCTGGCCGCAACCCACCAGCCTGCGGGCGCCCGGTGCATCGCTGTCAACCGGCACGACCCGGTGGCGTGTCAACGACTCGGCATCAAAACTGCAGATCACCGGATCCTGAGACGGATCACCGCCTGTGACCAGCAAGGTCGTTTCTGCCATGCCATAGCAGGGATAGTGCGCCCGATGATCAAATCCATATGGAGCGAACTTGCGGGTGAACCGGTCCAGCACATCGGCACGAATCGGCTCGGCACCGTTGAAAGCGACGCGCCAATGGGAAAGATCAAGTCCCTCGCATTCCTGCTCGGTGACCTTGTCGACACACAGTCCGTAAGCGAAATTCGGTCCGCCGGCAATAACTGTCTTGAACCTCGACATCGCCTGGAGCCAGCGCGCCGGCCTGGAAAGGAAATGAACGGGTGCCATGAGGTAGCTTGTCGTTCCGCAATAGAGCGACACCAGCAGCCCGCCAATCAGGCCCATATCGTGGTAAACGGGAAGCCAGCAACAACCAAAACACTCGGTGGAAATCTGAAATCCCTGGGTGATATACCGGCAGTTGGCAATCACGTTGGCATGCGTCAGCATAACGCCCTTGGGCGACCCTGTTGAACCTGAAGTGTATTGGATAATCGACAATTCGTCGGCGCGAACGCCAGGATTGACCCAGTCGCTTTCCATTTCGATCGGCGTCTCGTCGGTCGCCAGCCACGGCTGGTTCTCCAGGGCGTTGCTCTCCAGATTCATCAGGTTGCGACGTTCAATCACGTCGCGCGTGGTCAGGGCGACCGCAGTCTCCGCATCGTCGGCAATCGCGCTGATGCGACCCATATTGCGGTTGCGCCGCGGAGGATACGCCGGAACAGCCGAGACACCGGCATACTGGCACGCCATGAACGCAACGATGAAATCGATGCCGGAGGGGTACATGAGCAAAGCCCTCTGGCCGCGAAGCCCGCGCGCGATCAGCCGGGCAGCTGTGGCCCGCACGCGGCGGTCCAGCTCGGAATAGGTGACCGATTCCTCAATGTTCTCGCCGTCACCCAAAAACGCATAGGCAACCCGGTCCGGTTCTGCCGAAGTCCAGTATCGCAGGCGTTCTACAAGAGTCGTGTCGGGCGGCGAATAAGGCTGAAGCAGGGATTCTACTGTCCTTATTGGGCCGCCTCCGGATCGTTTCAGAAAATTCAAGGCACCTTGCGGACTGTTTTCCAGACCGTTGAACAGACTCGATTCCCCGGCCAGGGTTGGCCGGATTGACAAGTCGCCAATATACGATTTTTGAGTGCTCTTGTCCAAAGGTGAAGGCGCCGGTTTATCCCGGTTCAATTCCGCCGGTTTGTGAAACCCCGGTCCGGGAAACGAACAACCGGCTCAGACGTCAGGATTGCGCCTTGCCGAATTTCCGGTGAACTTGTTTCAGCAAGTCCGTCCGAATTGAAAAAACCGGAACTCGAAAGCGATTTGGCCGCTAATCGCCAGCGGCAGACGATATGACATCCAGTGAACGCCCCGCCGCCGCCAGTATTCGGGGGGTCCTCCAGTCTTCACGCTCGTCTCGTCCAATTGAGGTTTTGGCAGTGGTTAAATACTGTCGCCAGTGCTGGCGCATCGAACAACACAAATCCGTTACGCCAACTTCCCTCGCTTACGGCCTCGCGCTGATTGGAACGTTGGGAATCGCCTACTTCTTCCGCCCCAAGCAATGTCTCTGTTGCGGCAACAAACGAATCCTCTGACGGATTAATGGCGCGAATTCCCGATTTCGACCGCGGCCTGAAAGGCCGCAACATACCAGCCCAGGGCAACGCCCTGGGTTAAGGTTTCATCGTACTCGTACTCAGTGAAACGGTACTCGTACTCGTACTCGAAAAGACGTTCATGAACGAACCAATTTTCGATCGCGAGAGACTCGACGTTTATCGTCTTGCGATTGCTTGCGCGGCGTTCTCATACCGTGTTGCAAAGACGCCTGGTGGCTTGAATCGACCGGCACGCGGCTCGGCGCTGGAATGCGCTTCGATCCACGATGTGCTTGCTGTTTGCGAAGCAATTGACGTAAAATCGAACCGGCGTGGGAATTCCGACTTGAAGCGAATCGTCTCCATGCTCATCCGATTGATCCAACAAACCGAGACCGTCTCGGAGGGTTCGGTCGAGTACGTGTACGAGTACCGCGATGCTGAGTACGAGTACGAACAACCGGGGCACTCAGCATTTCAGGACACTAAGGCAGTCCTCGTGCCAGACAATAGTGGCTGTGTCCCCGGAGCTGCGTCGATCGCGGCCTGAAAGGCCGCAATATACCAGCCCAGGGCAACGCCCTGGGTTACGGTATCATCGTACTCGTACTCAGTGAAACGGTACTCGTACTCGTACTCGAAAGGACGTTCATGAACGAACCAGTTTTCGATCGCGAGAGACTCGACGTTTACGTCTTGCGATTGCTTGCGTGGCGTTCTCATACCGTGTTGCAAAGACGCCTGGTGGCTTGAATCGACCGGCACGCGGCTCGGCGCTGGAATGCGTTTCGATCCACGATGTGCTTGCTGTTTGCGAAGCAATTGACGTAAAATCGAACCGGCGTGAGAATTCCGACTTGAAGCGAATCGTCTCCATGCTCATCCGATTGATCCAACAAACCGAGACCGTCTCGGAGGGTTCGGTCGAGTACGTGTACGAGTACCGCGATGCTGAGTACGAGTACGGACAACCGGCCACGTGGGCTAAAGCCCACGCTACAGAGGGGACACAAAGCGGGGGACGTGGGCTAATGCCCACGATACGGGGTGGGACACAACCGGGGGACGTGGGCTAATGCCCACGTTACGGGGGGACACAGCATTTCTTGAGGAAAACCCCAATGCGTGGGTGGCACCTGATTGAGATTGAGGTGGCACCTGATTGACCTGATTGAATTCCGCCGCCGTTCAGCTCTTTTTTGCGACGAGCAGTTTTCGTCCTGCCGCCTGAGTGAACTGAATATCTCCGCCATAGCGATGCAAGAATTCTTCGATTGCCGGAGTTGCGAGAATTGCCCGACCGGGAAAATAGTCGTCGAACACGATCACGCCGCCAGGCACCAGCCGCTCAAAACACCATTTGGCAGTCTCCGCGGTGGGGAAGTAATGATCGAGGTCGATATGTGCGAAACAGATTTCGGCAATATTGATCGCGTGGAAAACCTCAGGAACAAATCCCTCATGGATTTGATAATTGGACGTTCCCTTGCTCTGAAGGAGGCTGATCAACGCCTGACTTCCCGCCGTTGACAAACGGCCTTCCGGGTACTCGCAATTCCCATCGGCATCCAGATCGCGTTCACCAGGTGGCGCCATTCCCTGAAAGGAATCAAAGGCATGTGCTGTCCGCGACCGGGCCCTCGCCTCTTTCACAATCATCAGAAAAGTTCGGCCTCTGAAGACACCGAATTCGGCATAGTCACCTGGCTTGTCGCGTACAAGTTCCAGGCCGCGACGCAACAGGCGGTCGCCCTGCCAACGGACGGGGAGTGACGAGAGCTTGTTCCACAGTCTGGCCGGAAACCGCAGCATCGCTCAATCGCCCTCCCGATGGCTGTGCGTGCATTCGAGTTCCAACGAACAGATGATCCTACATCTTGCCGATGATGGCGCAGAGATCGGCAGTCCGACAGCTGTAGCCCCATTCATTGTCGTACCAGGACAAGACCTTGCACATCTTGCCCTCATTGCCGATTACCGAAGTCCAGTCGGCGACAAAAATGCTGCTGTGCGAATCGCCGATAATGTCCGACGATACGATCGGGTCTTCGACGTACGAAAGAATCCCCTTGAGTGGCCCATCGGCCGCTGCCTTCATCGCCGCATTGATGTCCTCCACCGATGCCTTGCGGGAAAGGTTGCACGTCAGGTCGACCGCACTTCCGGCAGGGACCGGAATCCGGACGGAAATCCCGGTCATCTTTCCTTTCAACTCGGGAATCACCAGCCCAACGGCCTTTGCAGCACCGGTCGAAGTCGGAATGATGTTTTGCGCCGCGGCACGGGCGCGATACAGGTCCTTGTGCGGAAGGTCCAGAATGTTCTGGTCGTTCGTGTAGGCATGGATCGTCGTCATCAAGCCGGTTTCGATGCCGAAATTGTCATAAAGGACTTTCGCGACCGGCGCGAGGCAGTTGGTCGTGCAACTGGCGTTCGAAATGCACTTCATGTCTTTCTTGAGCATCTTGTCGTTGACGCCAAGAACGCATGTCAGGTCCGGGGAGTCCTTGGCCGGTGCGCTCAGGACGACTTTACGGGCACCGGCCTGCAAGTGCGAGTCATATCCGGGTTTACCGTCGGCCGCCTTGCTGGTAAAGACACCGGTGCTCTCCACCACGACGTCCACGCCGAGGTCTCCCCAAGGGAGCTGCCGCGGGTCCTTGTGTTCGAACACCCGAATGGCCTTGCCATTGACGTGCAGATTCTCGTCATCGTATGTGACCTTGCCCGCGAACCGGCCATGGACACTGTCGTACTTGAGCAATGTGGCGAGGGTCTTGTTATCGGTAAGGTCGTTGATGCCAACGACTTCAAACTCGCTGCTTCGTGAAATAAAATTGCGGAAAGTCAGTCGGCCGATTCGGCCAAAACCGTTGATCGCCACGCGAATTGCCACCGCGATTCTCCCGTCGGAAAGGCATGTTGAAACGAGAACAGGCACACCGGCATCACAGATCCCGATGTCCTGAAACGGCGATTATACTTCCCCCTTCTTTTTGCGAAAGGGACGCTCGCGACGTGGCGGCTTTACGGCAATAATGGAGGTTTGAACCGGCTCACGGCCGCAACGGCCTGTGCGCACGCTACACTCCAACACCCTTCCTGAAGCCAATCCCGGGGACAATCCTGCGTATGACGAGACTCGATCAGCTCCTCGGATTGCTTGCCAGCGAGCCCGACGACACGTTCCTCAACTATGCCCTCGCCCTGGAACTGGACAAGGCCGGCCGGCACGAGGAAAGCCTCCTTCGCTTCAACAAGGTCATCGAACGCCCGGAACCCTATGTTCCCGCGTTTTTTATGGCCGCGCAAATGCTCAACCGCCTCGGTCGATTTGACGAGGCCCGGGATTTTCTGAATCGCGGCATTCCCGAGGCCAGAAAACAAAACAACTCCCACGCTGCGGCAGAAATGACAGAGTATCTGGAAATGATTGGAGACCTGTGAGACATCGCGACCAGGCAAAAGGACTTCGCCATACCCAGCTCACGGCCTTCGCCGGTGCCTTGCTCGGCCTGTTCGTTTGCACGGCTACTTTCGCGGCTTTCCAGGATGAACCAGGGGGAGGACAAGGCCTGAAAGTGATGGCCTGGAATATCTGGCATGGCGGGCGGGAAAACGGCGAGAGAAGCGGGCCCGCACAGGTTGCCAGGCTAATTCGCGATAGCGATGCCGACATCGTGGCATTGCAGGAAACCTATGGTTCCGGCGAAGCACTTGCCGATGCCACAGGTTTCCATCTTCACGCCCGGGGTACCAATGTTTCCATACTCAGCCGCTATCCGCTCGTCGAAGACATTTCCGTTTTCGATGAGTTCAAGTGCGTTGGCGGAGTCTTTGAACTGCCCGACAAGGAGAAGTTCGCTCTCTTTTCCATCTGGCTCCCCTATGACACCGAGATCTGGGAAGCCGGCACGCGAAATCCGCAGGACCGCGCCGCGATGTTGGCGGCTTGCGAATCGTCTGCCCGCGACCTCGAAACCTTGTTGAAAGAAATCGATGCCGTGCTGGAGAAGCGTGGACATCAGGATCTGCCCGTGATCCTGGCCGGTGACTTCAATTCCATGTCGCATCTGGACTACACCAGCGCCCATTCGGACCAGTACGACACGGCGATCGATTGGCCCACCAGCATCGTTGCCATGAAGGCAGGCTTCAGGGATAGTTATCGCGAAGCGAATCCGGTCGTTCAACGACTCGCCGACAGAACATGGTCCCCCCGATTTGCCGAACAAGAACAGGATCGGATCGATTTCATTTACTATCGCGGCCGCAACATGCATGTGGCCACCTCATCAATCATCGACAAAGATCCAGAAGGGGTATTTCCGTCCGATCATGCAGCTGTTGTCACTACCTTTGCAAGAGATGCCGAAAAATCGGGCGAGCATGAAGGGTTGAAACCCGACGAGATCGCCATTGGCAGTTACAACATTCGTCACGGGAACGGAAACGATCAGAAACTGGATCTGAAGAGAACCGGGGAAGTCATTGCGTCGATGGATTGCGACATCGTCGGCTTGCAGGAAGTTGATTTTCGGGCCGAGCGCAGCGGAAATGTGAATCAGATCGCTTCGCTGGGGAGACAGCTGCACATGTACGGCGACTTCAGCAAGTTCATGGATTTTCAGGGGGGAGAATACGGGATCGCAGTTCTCTCGCGGCTGCCCGTTCAGGACTCGTGGTCGATACCTCTTCCCGAAGGCGGCGAACCTCGCTCCGCCGCGGCCATGCGATTTTTGACACGGGACCATCGCCCGGTCACGGCCATCGCTTTGCATTTCGACTGGGTCGAAGATGATAACGCCCGATTTGCCCAGGCCAGGGCCCTCGTTTCGGCGATCGGTGAAATTGCCGGTCCTGTGCTTTTGATCGGCGACTTCAACGACACGCCGGAGTCGCGGACCATGGCCCTGTTTCGCGAGATTGGTTTGATCTGTGACGAATCGTCGGCAACCTGGCCGTCGGTCAATCCGGACAAACGTATCGACTATATCGTCGCCATACCAAAACACCGCTGGGAAGTTGTCGATTCGAAAGTTATCCCGGAAACGATGGCATCCGATCATCGACCCATCAGGAGTGTTGTACGATTGCGGCCGGACCGTTGAGACCGGTTCGACATTACGGCATTCAAACGGCGCTTGTAGCAAAAGAGTTTGCCCGCGAAGTCGAGAATCCCTGGAATTCACTTGCGGCGCAAGAGGCAAAAGGGAGGAAATCTGAACTCTGGCGAGTTCAGCTACCCAGAGACAGCCCTGCAAGGCCTTGGCGATTGGAAGGAAAAATCTGAACTCTGGCGAGTTCAGCTACGAAGAAGCAGGGATCCAATCAACAAGAAAAGCTCTAGGCAACCTCAAGTCCGCGCTAACCCGCCGGGTTACCATCGTCGTTTTTCGTCAAGCTTCTAACGCAGGATGCCCATGTAGAAGCTGAATATCTGCTTGTCGTCCGTATCGGCCATCGCCACCGGGAAGGCGAAATCGAACGCCAGCGGTGCGCCTCCCGCTCCGCCAACAGGCATGTGAATGCGCAATCCAAGTCCTGGAGCGACGCGGAAGTTCTCCTCCTTCAGTGCAAAGTCCTCTTCGACAGTACCGAAATCGCAGAATACGACACCCTTGAACATGTCGTCCGCGGAAATCGGAAACAGATACTCGACCGTATTGAGCCACTGGAACTTGCCCCCGGCGCGGACACCGCCCTCCACAGGCGAAGCACCGCGAAAGGCGAATCCGCGCATCGAGCTGAATCCGCCCACCTGATAGTTCTCAAATATCGGTGTGTCCGTTCCGGTATAGCCGACCCGCGTCTGGAAACTCAATGTATGCCGTCCGGAAAGATCCGGTCGCTGGTACAGGAGGAAGTAACGCCGATAATCGATATCGCCGCGTGGATAGGAAAAGTCGCCGAATCCCTGGGAGAAAGAAAGTTCAAGGTAAGATCCCTCCGATGCCATGAATGGATGATCGCGAGTGTCATTGATCAGGCTTACCGAGCCGAGATACAGTGCATTGTCGCCAATTGCGGCGTTCAGTGACGGCGACGTGTTCACGCGAGGATCGCGCATGTTCACGTTCTCCATTCTCAAGCCAACCGAGAGGGACAGGTCCGGGGTAAGCCGATAGCCAATTCCAAGTCTGCCGCCCAGTCGTTGCTCGGACCAATCGAAGTATTGCCGGTCAAAGAAGTAGCCGCTTGCCGAAAAACTCACCAGCGAATTGAACAAATACGGCTCATCAAAATTGACTGCATACCGCTGGACCTCGCTTCCCGGAACCAGTTCGAGGCGAAAGCCCTGGCCGGCACCTCGCCAAGCCGTCCCGTTGACGATCTCTTCAATGCTCCGCGGATAGTTCATGATGTCGAAGTTGCGCTCGTCGATAATGATCTGGCCGACCAGCCCGCTGTTGGAATTGTAGGCGGCACCGACCGTCATCTTGCCGGTTTTTGCCTCGCGCAACATGACGTCGATATCGGCGTAGTTGTAAGGGTCGGTATAGCCGCCGGTCGGACCGGACTGTTGCAGGTACGGGGGAATCTCGTTCGGATTGCCGATCTGGGGAATAGTCGTTCCACCGGACGGAACCTGGTAGACCTGCTGATATTGGGTCGTGCTCCCCTGTCCCGGTGGAACCATGTAAGTTCCGCCGGGAGGAGAATACATGCCTTCCTGTCCCGACGGGGGTAGTCCCGAGTCTTGGCCTCGAACGACTGTCGTCTGGCCGGCCGGCGCATCCGCTGGCGGGCGAGGATTTTGCGGTACTGGCTCCTGAAAGCTCGTGAGACTGACCGGACGACTCTCCGACTTTTTTTCCGCCGGCATACGGGCGGCATGTTCCGTTTGGGAACTTTGGCTCTGGTAGCTGGCGGGTTTCCACGGTTCTTCCACCCAGCGCGGGGTCGCAATCGAGCAACCGGCCAATGTCATGAAGACCAGGACAAAGGCGAACAGGATTTGGGATCGGCCGGGCATAGGGTTTTTGGGGGTGGGGAACGATTCGAATTCGGTCTGAAAACGGGAACGGGTCACTTGGGCACGGAAGGTCTATCTGGTCTTCATCGTCTCCAGCTCGCGGATTTCCGGCGGTTTGACAACGACACGCGGACCCGGCCCCGGCGAGCTGAGCCCATCCTCAAAAAGCTGGGAGCGGGCGAGCCTTGCCTCGGCATCGTTGAGCAAACGCGTATCGATAATATCTCCGGGCCTCAGCCCCATCCGGTTGAGAACAACCTGACGCTTGGTGATCCCGTATTCGCCGTCGATCACAACATTGATATTGCCAACACGATATTGCTCACCTTCGTCGATCTGGTAGACGAGATCGAGCAATCCCGGCTCTTCGAGAAACACGGGTGAGGCCTTGATGTCGGCGAAGACGAAGCCTTCACTTCCATAAAGATCCGTCAATCGTTTCTGGTCCTCGTTCATCTTTGCGGAATTGAACTCGGGATACTCGCCGCCGGAACCGCGCAACTTGACTGCGGAAGCGAGCTGTTCGGCGGTGTATTTCCGGTTGCCGGCGAAAGAAACGTTGCGGATGCGGTACCTTGGCCCTTCATTGATTACATATCGAATCCCCAGCCATTTCCCGTCGCTGCTCTCATTCAGCTCGCGCCCGATCCGGGCGTTGAAGTACCCCAGCGAGCGATAATACGACATGATCCGCATTTCATCCTGTTCCAGTTCACGGCGGTTGACCTTGCCGCCAAAAACCCACAGCACACCGGGTTTCATTTTCAGAACTGTTTTCAGCCGGGCATCGCTGGCGACGGTGTTTCCCTCGAAGCTGACGCTCGAAACACGCTGCAATTCGTCTTCGTGTATAAGGAAAACGACTTCGCGGTCGGTCAATTCATCGCCGGAAACGACCGTCACTTCCGTCCGTGGATATCCTTTTTCCTGGTACAGCTCCTCGATGGCGGTTTTTGCCATGCGGACCGAGTGCATGTCCATGGGGTCACCGTCCTTGAGGCCGGTTTCCTTGGCGAGTGCCTTGTCGGTTATCGCACGATTGCCGATGTATCGGACGGCGCTCATGTAAGGCCGTTCCGAAATCTCGAAGATGACCGTGATTCCGTCTGGCTGATAGTCGAGCAAGGGACCATTAACGCGTCGAATCGCTTTCATTCTCCAGAGCTGATTCACGTCTTCCTGGAGAAGATCCGGGTCGAGATAACGGCCGGGGCGCGTTCGCATATGCCGAAGGATCTGGTGCTCCGGCAAGTTCTCATTTCCCTTGACAATGACCTGTTTGACAATACGTGCCTGGTCGAGCAAGGCTTGTTGTTCGCCGGACTGGCCGTTGTCGGCCGTTGTGCCGGTTGCGTTTTTCAGTTCATTATTTTCCTGTGCGAAGGCGCGCGGATCAGGTCGTTCTGAAACCGAATCCTGAAAACGGACGGCCGAATCTTCAAAAAGTGCTGGCCTGACCGGAGTCAAAGCGTCCTGTGACAGGGACTGGCAACCGCCAGCCGCAAGCGCAATCAAGGCGCCAGCGATCATTCGGCATGTCATCCGTGCGGTCATCAATTGCAGTCCATTGCAGAGATTTGTTGATCAGTCCGGGCCGTTTCTGGAATCGCATTACGCGACCAACCGGAAAACGGTTTTCCCGCTTCGGGCAAGCCGGTTGCTTGCCGAATTCGCTTGCCAGCATTCGGTCTGCCGGACGCTCTCGGCGGGGTGAATAGCCGAATTCGGAGGGTCGGGCAAGTGAAATCCTTGCGAAACTTGAACGAATTTTTGCCTGACCGCCCGGGATTCCCGAATTTCTTGCCGGGGAGCCTGCAAGCGTGCTTACAGGCATTTGTCAGCTGAGCCATTCCGGCAGCGTGTCGGCCGGCGGCAATTGAATCACCTTGACGGAACTGATTCCCGGAAATTCAGAAAGATGGGCCAGTGCGGCTTCGGTCGGTGTCGAATCCAGATTCAATACACCGATGGCTTCAATTCCGCGGCGATTGTCGACGCGTCCTACCGCCATATTCGAAATGTTGACATTGTCATCGGCAAGTACTTTCCCCACCCATGCAATCACGCCGGGGGCATCGCGATGGGTGAACAAAAGAACGACACCATCGATCATGGCATCCGTGCGAAAGCTGCCCAGGCTTGTCAGGCGCGGCATATTGCGTCCGAAAACGCTTACCGAGGCCTTGCGGGACTCGCCGCCTCCCCGTGCGGTGCATTGCACCAGATCGCCCAACGCACTGTGCCCTTCGTGGGTTCTCGCACTGACACGAATGCCTCGCTCCAGGGCCATCGAGGGCGCGTTGATGAAATTCACTCGCCGCGAAGCCTTGGCCAGAAGCCCGGCGCAAATCGCGTTCGTCAGGACGCGGTGGTCTTTCTGGGCGATGTTGCCGTAGTACTCGGCTTCGATTTCCTCGATGCCCGCTTCATGCCAGGCGGCGAGAAGCATCCCGAGGCGGTGAGCTGCATTCAGGTACGGGCGCAATTCATCCAGGGTCATCGGGTCGAGCGCAGCCGCATTGACTGCATGACGAATCTCGCCGCGGGTGAGGTAATTGATGAGCAATTCAATTGCCTCGGTCGCCACCATCAACTGGGCTTCCTCCGTACTGGCTCCAAGGTGAGGTGTGCACAGGACATTGGGCATGGAGAAAAGGGGACTGTTTGTGCAGGGTTCGTTCTCAAAGACATCGAGGGCTACGCCGCCAATCTGCCCGGACTTGAGACCTTCAACCAGCGCCGCTTCGTCGTAGATTCCACCCCTCGCACAGTTGATCAGCCGGACACCGCGCTTCAGCTTGTCCAGGTTATTGCTGTTGACAAGGCCCCGGGTCTCCTCCGTCAGCGGCGTATGAACCGTGAGGAAGTCGACTTTCGACAGTATCTCGTCGATTGTGGCAACCGGTTCCACACGCAGCGCCGAGATCTGGGCGTTGGAAAGAACCGGATCGTAACCAAGCACATTCATACCAAAAGCCGCACCGCGTGAAGCGACTTCCCGGCCAATCCGCCCGAGCCCGATCACGCCAAGCGTCTTGCCATGCAATTGGCGACCGCTAAAGCTCTTGCGATCCCATTTCCCCGACACGAGGCTGGCGTGGGCCGGAGCGATGTTCCGCGAAAGGCCCAGCATCAGCGCCATGGTGTGTTCCGCCGTGCTGAGCGTGTTTCCCCCTGGCGTATTCATGACGACAATGCCAAGTCGCGTCGCCGCCTCCTTGTCGATATTGTCGGTGCCGACGCCGGCACGGGCGATCGCCCGCAATGTCGTATTCCCCTCGAGTGACTCGGCGGTGATTTTCACGCCACTTCGGCAAACCGCTCCCTGAAATCCCTCCATCGCCACCCGCAAGGCTTCTCCGGAAAGTCCGGTTCGAATTTCATAGCCAATACCGGCAGCCTCCAGCATGCGGATTCCTTCTTCGGCGATGTCATCGAGAATGATGATCCGGAGCCGCGTCGTGGCCTGGGGCGCGGGCCTGGCTTCTGCCGGTGCGGTACTCATATTCGGCTTTCTACCTCTTCAATTCAGTTCTTGCGGGCGAAGTCAGTCATGAACTGGGCGAGTGCTTCGACGCCGGCCACAGGCATGGCATTGTATATCGAGGCGCGAATCCCTCCGAGGCTGCGATGCCCCTTTAGCTGCGTCATGCCCGCGCGGGACGCAGCATCGAGAAAGGCCTTGTCCGATTCTTCCGAAGGTGTACGGAAAACCACATTCATAATCGACCGGTTCGACGGATTCGCGTGACCGCGATAGAAACCTCCGCTGTTATCGATCGCCTCGTACAGTATCGCCGCTTTTCTCTCGTTGATTTTCCGCATCGCCTCCAGCCCGCCAACTTCATTCGCCAGCCACTGAAATACCAGCCCCGATACATAGATCGCGAACGTCGGGGGCGTGTTGGCCATCGATTCTTCGGCAGCATGTTTGCTGTAGTCGAGATAGGTGGGCAACTGGCCGCTACGCCGCTCCATCAGATCACGGCGGATTATGACGATCGTGAGCCCGGCAATTCCGCAGTTCTTTTGGGCGCAGGCATAGATCAGGCCGTATCGGGAAACATCGACCGGCCGGCAAAGCATGTCAGACGACATGTCGCATACAAGTGGCGTATTGCCGACTTCCGGAATCCCGTGAAACTGGATCCCGTGTATGGTTTCATTCGATGTGTAATGGACATAGGCAGCCCCGGAAGACAACTTGAGTTCGCTGTCGGCCGGCAGGCGATTGAAATTACACTCCTTGCCATTCCATGCCACGTTCAGCTTGCCGTAGTACTTCACATCCTCGCTGTTCTTTTTGCTCCACGATCCCGTCACGATGCAATCGACAGCTTGCCCCGGATCGGTAACCAGATTCGCCGGAATCATGGCGTTCTGCAGAATCGAACCTCCCTGCAAAAAGAGAATCTCGTGGCTCTCCGGGACGGAGAACAGCCGGCGCAATCGGTCCCGCGCATCGGCGAGTATCCGCATGAACGCCGATCCACGGTGGCTGATCTCCAGAATACTGCTCCCCACGCCAGGCAGGCAAAGCATCTCGTCGCGGATTTGTTCCAGAACTGTTTCGGGCAAGACTGCCGGTCCGGCAGAGAAGTTGTAAACGCGGGTCTGGGTTGCAGTCATCAATCGATTCTTCGTGCGAAAAAGGAATCTGGTTCGGACGATATCTCTAATCATATCCCCTGACGCAGGTTCCGAAAGCCCGGCAATACACGGATTTCCCGAAGGAGTTCGCTTGAATCAGCTGTTTCCGGCACGGTTGCCACGCAACACGACAATCGGCCAGCGACTCCAGGAAGAAATCTGTATTGCAGTGATTTCGTCGGGCACAAACACTGCTGCTGCTTCGCACGGAATCTGGTTCAGGTCCAGATCTCCCTCGAAACGCCACTCTTTCTCCTGTTCCCATTCGCCTTTCGGGTCCGTCACTGTCCAACAAGCGTCGCCAGGCGTATTCGCTGGTTCCGTTTCATCGCGCAGGTACCTGACCGGCCTTGCCCCCAGCCCTTCCATGACCTCGCGACGAATCGCAATTCCAAATGGCTCGAAATCCCATCGTGCCAGATGACGGCGAAACTTGCGACGCGATGGAAACTCTCTGAGCGGAACAGCCGTAAACGAGCACACGGGCAATCCGTCGCGAACCAGCCGGCCGCTGGCAAGAATTGTTTTCCGGGCAAGGATCCGGATCAGGGAGCCGAGGGGGCCGCGCGGCACACCACCTGCAAAAAAGGCAACGTCCCACTGGTTGTCGGAGCTTCGATCCGGCCAATGATCGCGCGGTTCTCGAGTCCAATGACTCAGATAGTCCCCCTTCAAATCCTCCGGCTGCAACCAGTCGCCGGCATTCAAGCCCCTGTTGCGATTTGGGTCCGCCCAATTCCCACTGGAATTTTCCTTTGCGTCTCCCTCCGCCGGGTAGAGCCACCAGGAATGAACACCGTGTTGTCGCAGGTCATCGTGAAGTTCTGGAGGGACAAGCGCAGCATCGACCAGCACAAAAACGACACAATGGCGATCGCTGTCGACCGAGTCGTTGACACGCCGTTTCAAGAGATTGTGAATTCTGCCTCCCTTGCGAAGCGACAGGACGCGAACTTGTTGGCAAAGGCGAAGAATCAGCGAATCAAAATCCGGGTCGCCCGGCAAATCTGCGAATACCCGAAATTCATTTCCGGGCTGCCTTCGTGAAGCAATCTTTCCGGCCATCTCGGCATTGAATCTCACAGGAAATGGCTGAAACGAAAGGAGCGGCAAGTCGAATAGCTGGCTCCCCCGTCGCACGGCCCCCTCCAGTGTCATGCCGGCTCCCGTGAGGAGCAGGGAATCTTCTGGAAGACTGGCATAAAAGCTCCGCAACACACGAGCGACATCGCTTCGCAAAAAAGGAGACGAGCCAAGTCGCGAACTCAAAAGAGCCGTTGTTTTTCCCGGGGGAATTCCATCCGGGCACCAAAAGAATCCCGGCGGCCTCTCCCCGATGGGCAACTCGTTTTCAAATATCGTTCCGGGGTCCGCCAGGAACTGCCTGCCTGTCGGAGGGCCGGAGCGCTGTGCGCTGACCGCGATACCCGACAGGGAACCCAAAATCTCCCGAATCCGTTCTGTACCGGTGACCTTCGACATATATTCAGTATAGGCAATTTCTGCCGGCGCTGGATCATGCGAGAATTCGGTCCGGTCCAGGCGAGGAAGAAAGCATTAAAGCCAGGGACTGGAACGTTTAGCCTGTTGGCCTGTCGTTTCAGAACCCGCAACAACGAATGGGAGAAACTCAATTGTCGATTCCGATTCTGGATCACAGCAAAGTCCATGAAACGATCGCCGCATTGAAGCGGCGGATAGAAGAACGTTTCCCCGGTTCGGGTTTGGGAAGAATCTGCGACCGTTTGCTCGAAATATCCTCGCAAACCGAACAGCGCAGCCGCGAGATCAACCGTCCGCTCTGGGCGTTTCGGCTGCTGGGATGGGCGATCGTGGCGATCCTCGCGCTGACGATTCTGATTGCCCCGTTTGTGTTGCGATCCGGATTCGCCGACAGGGATTTCACGTTCCGGACATTGCTGGAACTTGGAGATCCGATTCTGAATGAAGTGGTCATCCTCGGGGCGGCGATTTTTTTTCTTGTGACCCTCGAAACGCGGTTCAAGCGCCGGAAGGCACTGGCCGCGATCCATGAATTGCGGGCGATCGCCCACGTCATCGACATGCACCAACTCACCAAAGATCCGGACCGTTTGCGAGGCAGGGAGTTTGTGTCCACGCCAGAAAGTCCCAAGGTCCATTTGACTCCCTTCCTGCTGGGACGATACCTCGATTACTGCTCGGAGATGCTCTCGCTCACCGGGAAACTGGCCGCTGTCTATATTCAACAATTCAACGATCCAGTGGCAATCGAATCGGCCAACGATGTGGAGTCATTAACCACCGGGCTCAGCCGGAAAATCTGGCAAAAGATCTCGGCCGTCCACGATTTGGCCGAGGTTCGAGATCAGGAAACCGGAAAAGAGACGGATTCCGAATTGAAAGATGACTCAGGGGCTTCGACGGGAAAAACGGCGGCGGGTCCGGGATCGCGTCGCTATCCGCCAGTTGAAAAAAGCGACTCGTAAACTGGAAATAGTGCACGTCATTCCTGCAAGTGCGAGTATGCAGGGATGCCAACTCGCGTGATCGATCGCAGCCCGCTCGCGTAAAACGCCTTGAAGGAAGGGCGAAGGCGAAAGGGAACTCGACAAACCAGCCGCTACAAAAAACAAATGACTTCTACCGCCGCCGAAGGTCCGTACTTCTTGACTTTAAAGGCCATGAAGATGTTCTGTTTCTTCTTCGTGCTCGTGCTCAGCATCGCGGTGCTCGTGCTCGTAATCGCCCGAATGATTGTACTCGCTCGATGATTCCGAAACACCATCGAATTTCATCGCCATCCGAGTCAACATCGCGACGATCCGCACCAGTCTTGATTTGAGTTCGTGATCCGTTTCCCGACTCAAGCCACCGGAAACAACGAGCACATCTTGAATCGCAGCGCACTCTAAAGCCGAACCACGAGCAATATCAAGAAACCTCGCTCGAACTTTCAGGCTTCGTTTTCCATTACCCTCGGCAATGTTGAGCGGAATTGATTGGGCCGCTCGCAACCACTGATCACGAGCATGGCGATGTAGTCCCTCCAACGACCGCGAAGTATCAAATGCATTGGCGACGTACTCGATCGAAAGGCGATAGACGTCAAGCCGATCGTGATCAAAGAAGTGTTCGGTCATGATTGCCTCGATTCGATTACGAGCACGAGCACCGTTTCACTGAGCACGAGCACGAAGTTGTTACTCCATGCCAGAACGTGGAGGATGACCGAGCGGGGAGTTGATGTATTCGAGCGAAGCGAGCCGCACGCCCAATCCCGCTTCGGTCCATCCGTTTGTTATCCGGCATTGAAACTAATCTGCAAACGTTACAATACCATCGGTCACATTCTTGGCGCTTTTAGAGATTAGTTCAAGTGAAAGATAAGAAGCACACGGTTTTTGAGATTAATGGAATCAAGACGTTGCCGTTATACGTGTTGGTTTTCAAATCGCCTAAAGGCGGCATTCCGGCAATGGGTAGTGCCGAATGCCAAATGTCTTATAAGGAACCAGAATACAACGAGCCTAAATATGAATTAGACGCCGACACCCAGCGGGAGATTGTGGAAGACCTCGAAGCGGCGATTCGACATGTGCAACGATGGCCACGGCATGCAGGCGACGTCCGATATTTTTTTCAATTCAAAGACGATCCCAACGGTAGCGAAATGATGGTGAATCTTCATCATCACACTGAAATTGTTTCGGCGATTTGCGATTCACACTTGGGCATCGATACGACGCCGCTGTGGAATCTTGTACGCGGCACCATGTTGTTTAAGGAGGTGCAGGCGAAGTATCGAGCGGAACCAGATCATGATTCGGTTTGGGAACGCTACGCGGCAGAGATTGTCGAGATTGGAGATCGGCTCGGCGAAGATGACGCAAAGATAATGTCATTGATCCCGCGAATCGTACATATGTTGAAATTGAGGCAGTTTGAAACGGCCAAAAGCACAGGCACGACAACCGCAACCACCGAAACATCAGTCGCGGACAAGATATCAGTGTTTTATTCGTATTCCCATGTTGACGAAGAATTAAGAGACCAAATGGAAAAGCATTTGGCAGTCCTTAAACGGGAAGGATTCATTGATCAATGGCATGATCGCCGGATAGAAGCAGGCGAAGAATGGGGGCCGTCGATAGACGAAAATCTTGAGGGCGCCCACATAATCCTGTTGCTAGTTAGTTCTGATTTTTTGGCGTCAAACTATTGTTACGACATCGAGATGAAACGGGCGTTGGAGCGGCAAGAGCTAGGTGAAGCCCGGGTGATTCCTATAGTTCTAAGGTCGTGCGATTGGTCGTTAGCACCATTCGCCAAACTTCAGGCATTGCCAAAAGACGCGATGGCAGTCACAAGTTGGCCAAACCAAGATGAGGCGTTTACGGATGTTGCAAAGGGAATAAGGAAGGTGGTTGAGACTCTGCGACGCCCTGCAGCCGGATAACGGCACCGGTAACGGGGCCGCCGGCAGAAAACTATGATTCCGAATCCCGCGTCATCGGCGGCTCCGGTTCACCGCCTTGTTCTGCCTGTTTGTTGATCGACGCCGAAATGATCAAAGACAGCTTGGTTATGTTGCTCGTTGCGAGTCCGTTTTTGCGCGCTCGTGCCCGTCCGCAAGGGCAACCACCGCAGAAACTATTTCGTCCCAATTCTCCTTGACAATGGAAGCCCAAAGGGCGAGTTCCTGTTCTTGTTCGTCGTACTTGAAACGCGGCAACTCTCGTTGCGCATAGAATCGCGGCAGCAGTTGGCGGAAATAGACCGTCTTTCGAACTGAATTCGCCCGAGCAGTCTTGAGGACAGAGATTGTTCCCCAGCGATCGCATCCAAGCTCGGTCGATATTGTAAGTTTCATGTTGCGGTGGCGGAATGTGACCCAGGCATCGTGGCGTGCCGTGGCGACTTCGGTGATGCGAAAGTCCAATTCGTCGGTCAGAAAACGGAAGGCGCGAATGCAGGGAATGCAAAACCATTGAGCGAGTTCGCACCGCTCGCGTGACTTCTTCGATGACAACAGAAGCTCGATGTCGGAAGGGAGAGCCATGAGCTATGCCCAGTTTGACGACGGTTGTTTTCGCAACGTAGCGAAGAAAATAACCGAGTCGGCATGAAACGACGAACCAATTTAAACGACGAACCAATGCCGACTTCGGTTCATCCGATTGTTATCTGGTGATTCCGGTTTCCTTGGCGACGAATTCGATAAACTGGCCAAACGACCCCAGGTCATTCACGGCGCCATTTGGCTCGTCACCAAGTTCATGGCACCAAATACCATAAGTGCCATCGGACCGGACCAAAACAACGTCGCCATTGCCAACATTGTATACTGGATAAGCTCCCTTCCAAATTCCAATGTTCTTCCACGCGTAAGTATCAAGGTCCTCAGTTACCGGTTGCAATTTCTCGGGCGTCAAAGGTCCGCACGTTGGTGGCATGTCAATTCGAGTGCCGCCAAAATATTTGAGAAATCGCCTCAATGAGGTGAAGTTCTCAGAATCGAAAACTGTTGGCCATTCGGCATCCAAATGTGGGGCAGGCAATTGAAGCATATTGCCATGAGCGCTAGATTCATCGAATTGGTCTTGGAGCTTGCAAAGCAACCAGGAATAGGATTCGCAAACGACAATAGAATAAGGCACTAACGATTCGCAAACGCTCGTAAACGCAGAGATATCAGGATGTGCGATCGAATTTATGTGTTTGCCAAAGGCTTGGTTCGCGTCCGTCAGTGACAGCGAAGCAAAAGAGCGCGTCCATTCCGGCAAGCGTGAATCGTGACCCTCGATGAATTGCTCAACCGGCAAAGGGTATTCGAATGTGTCCGGACCTTCCGGGTAAAACCACTTGTGAATGATCGGTGAGTAAACCATAGGCCAGATAACGACAGTGATCACCGAGTCCGGACGATGATCCTTCCATTCCAAATGCACGCGCAAGCCGGACTTCGGTGCATTATATTGTTATCCCCCGTTTCGTGTCGTTAATTCGGCAAGCACTGAGATAATGGCGGCAAGAATGAGATTAGCCCATGCGAAGATCGCAAAGAACGTGACATATCCTGCAAGCAAATGTAATCCAAGCCCACGACCCAACCCCTCGGGTTCGAATTGCAAAGCGACAAAGACGTAGCCGATCGCACACACGATCGCCAAGATAGCAATCGATATTAGCCACCAGAACCTTGTCGAATCACAATATTGTATGCCAGTCGCGATCCCAAGTGCGAAGCCAAATGCTACCAGGCCAAAGAAAAAGAACTCGTTGTAGAATGGGCTCTCGCCTTCTGGGTTGAGAAACGAAGCGAACGGGGTCATCAATATCGGAAGGCCGATTCCAAAAGCGGACATCGCCGAACTGCATGCCATTGTGCGGCGAAACCATCTCTTGCGGTGTAACACCTGGCCTCCAGATCGCGGGCGTTGGGACATAATTCTGTTCGCAAGCGTCTGCGGGACAATCGAAGCGGGATAACGACGGCGACCACCCAGTCGCCGCCAAAAAACCACGATTCAAATTCGGCGACGACCGGCGACTTGGGTGGATCGCCTGGTTATGTTGCATATTCACTCCGCCTTAACCGGTGTCGATAAAACAGAATGATCATGAATAAGGCCGTGATCAAGGTCGGCAGCTGGAGAATCCAAAAAACCGGGTCGCTGGAGAGGTTATGGGGAAAATCGTTCATAGCAGCAATAATCACCCAAAACGCTATCGCGAAGCAATTAAAAAGTGCGTTCAGTCCCATCGAGTAAGTCGATCGGTGGGACAAAATCGTAATCAGGCCAATGAACACGGGAATTGCCCAAAGAAAAAACTCGGGGCTTTCAAACGCATTCATGAAAAACCTCGCTGCGATCCCGGTGATCGCGCCCAAAAGCAAGTGACAACATCCGATTTTGAACATCGGCAAATCTGACGTTCCCCGAAGTCCATTGGCTGGCAAAAACAACATGCCGATCGCTCCAGACGACAAGACGATCGATGTCGTGCTCGCCGCTGTTGAAATAGCGACGAAAACTGGATTCTGAAATACCAGCGATGGCAAAGCAATCGCAGATATCCCAGCAGTTACAACGGCAAACATGACGATGATGAACATCGTTACCAATCGAATCGTTGGCTCAAATGTTCGTAGTGTGAATGCCGATCCAGTTACGACGCCAGAACAGAAGCAAATATCGACGAGCAAACGAAACGGGAAAAACTCATTCTCGCCAGTCGTGATATTCTGAACGAAACTGTGTTCATTCAGTGTGGATCTTGCATTCTCCCACATGCTGAACTCCAGAAATGGGAGCGGCCAGCCATAAGCCGAGTGCTGCAATTGATCGAGAAGCCCATCCTGATACGTGTGTTTCAACGTGAAATTGGAAACTAGCACACCAGCCGCAATTAACGGCACAATCAGGGTCAACACGCGAGCTCGGGTTGTTTGTGCCATCCTGCGACATAACGGCAGCGGTAACCGAGCCGCCGCCAAAAAACTTGGATTTAAAAAAAACGCTTGATCGGCGGCGTCGGTTCACCGCTTGGTTATGCATCGTATTTGGATTTCACTTTGCGGTAGTGTGAACCCATTGGATGCTCCGCGCC